>Ga0208428_1001013_pt1 | contig 12102 bp, 18 predicted proteins | sample DEB08_DNA_11_FD_184535 | JGI IMG/M metagenome (GOLD analysis project Ga0208428, IMG submission 184535) | Aqueous microbial communities from the Delaware River and Bay under freshwater to marine salinity gradient to study organic matter... | ecosystem: Environmental > Aquatic > Marine > Coastal ... | reverse complement strand
TGTTCTACACAGTAGATCAGCATCGTCTGCTACCTCATAAGAAGCATCATGCCCACCTATAGCACGATAAACACTACCACGCCATGCTCTTACATGGTCAGGAGCATACCAAAGATAAGACATGCTGCGACTGGTTGGCTCGAAAGTATCAGGAGCGTAGTATTCTTCACCTCTAAACTCCATCCAATCGTCATTCCAGCCACAGTCCTCGTTGTAGAATATCTTATCCCCACCTCTTGTGTCATAGATTAGACAGTTGGTGTAGACAAAGCCGACCTTATCGTCTGAGAACTCCTCAGCGAGCGCCTCAAGGCATTTCTCATGTAGAATGTCATCATGGTCAACCTCTACGAGAATGTCTCCTGTGCCCATGTGGAACGCTTCATGCTTTACCTTTCCTACATTGTCTGTCTTAACACCTGACTCGATGATACGAACTCTCTTGTTTCGCACAATCTTGTTGGGCAGATCTTTCTTATCTGCGTCACCATTGAGATAAAGAATCCACTCCCAATCCTTATAGGTTTGAGATACAATGCTGTCGTATAGTTCCTCTAAATGAGATGTTATCCTATGTGAAGGTGTTATGATGCTGAACTTCATGTGCCGAAAAAGAATATTTGAAACAGGCGGCTGTCTTTTATTGATTGACCAAAGTAGCAGGACGCTGCGTGGATTTGTCTTGAGTGGAAGAGAACCAACCTATTATAGACATTACCAATGGAATCCACAACATCAAACTTAGTGCTATCAAAAAAGCCCCCCGAAAAGGTCCTATCCACTTGTCCCTTCTCCTCAGGTACTCTAAGTCCTGAGAGTTTGGAACGATAAAACGAGGTTCCTGTGTTAAGAGGGGCATCTGGTGTAAGAAAGAGAAGTCCCGCGTACTCTTGTAGGTCTTGATGGTATACTAAAGGATCCTGAGGGGTACAGAACTGGAACCTACCATTCATGCCCTGATCCTCCCAGGATGTGATCTTGCGACCCAACAGGTCTTGGAACTCATGCTTTAGTTCATCAGAGATGAATCTATTAAAAGAACGCCGACCTTTATAGTAGTCAGAACCTTCCTCATATTGCTGAGAAAGTGCGAAACCTCTGACCTGATCAGGGTTTGATAGGAAATCATCAACCACAATCAGCCCAGGTTTGGCCTCTACATTTATAGCACCAGGGAATGTCATCTAAGTTTAGGTCCTGCTATCCAGAACACAAGGGACTTTCGTACACCTCTTGTGACTGGCTTTACTCTATGATAGTTGATTGATGGGAATAATACAGCAGAACCTTTGTTTTTTAGAACATTACCGTCTCTATGGCTCACTTCTAACTCACCACCTTCAAAGCCATCAGTAAGAAGAATAACAAAACTCATCTTACGATGGTGATACCCTGGTCCTGTATCCTTGTGCCAATCATAGTGAGGGCCATCCTGCTTGTTAGCGTCATAGATAGTATACTGCGCTCCATCACTAAACCCATAGGTATCATAACCCCACCAGTTAGATTTAAGAGCAGAGTCCATCACCCTATCAAACAGAGGACGGTCTTCATCCTCTCTCATCCACGCAATCTCACTCTTTCTTACATTGTCCACAGCACCAAATGTACCACCTGTGGAAGTTAGTTTTCTATCATTCATAGCCACTAACTTGTCGCACCAATCATCAGAGATAAACTTATCAAAGAAGATAGATGGTGTCTCCACATGGTCTGTGCCTGTATAATCCTTCTCAGGAATATACAGGTTACCCGTTGTCATCTTATAGGTCATAGGTAAGAATGATATCGTCGTTGAAATCAGTTAGTTTATAGCCAAGAGACATCAACTTAGAAGTGATCTCTATTATAGAACGAGTATCACTATTAGAGTTTACCTCATACTGTATGGTTTTAGGCCAGTTGTTCTCCTCTCTAACCATCTTGCGATAGAGCGCACGAAGAATCGGGACCTCAAACCCTTCTGTATCAATCTTAATGTGATCCACTCTCTTTACATTGTACCTACGATATAAATCATCTAAGGTCATAAAGTGGATGGTTTGCTTCTCTACAAGATGCTCAAAACCCTCATGCTTGGCATGATATCCGCCAATCTTATTACAGCCACGCAACCACCATGCTAAGTTGTGCTCCTTAATCACACGGTCTGGGATGTAGTAAATCTCTTGCTCATACTCCTCGTACTGATCACATACAGCAAACTGTACTTTGATATGATTTGGACGATCAGGGAGAGCGTCAAGGTATTGAGCCAGTGGCTCTACAGATATAACTTTCTTGTTGGGATACTTCTCTGTGAATGTATCAAAGTCGGATGTACCAATCTCAAGGTAATCGAAATGGGTATTTTCCTCTCGTTTGATAGGTTTGATAAACTCTTTAAACTTCTGGAACATATAGTGAAATGATATCTGGCACTCAAGGCCACATTTTTGTATCTCTTCGTACCACTCGTCTCCTACTCTTTCTACATCACGATCACGCATCTTGCGGAAGATATAACCTGTGAGTAAGAACTCTTCGCAGTCCTTTCTGTAGCCCTCGATCTTCTTCTGAGCCATGTAAGCCCTGATGCGATCCTCCTCATTGGCGTAACGCTCCTGATACAGTGCCTCGTCCAACTCGTCCAGAACAGAGGTTCTCGGCTCTGTATGGTGAAACAGGCGCATCTTATCAGTTTCGTATAGAACATCACGGATATATTCTTCTGTAATTGTTATACCCCAATGATGCTCACCAAAGTTGATCTTTGTATCAAGATAAACAGTGTAGTCGTAAGAGTTTAGTATGGGTTCCCTGTGAGGCATTGCCTTGAGGGATTTACAAGCCATATTAGCAGAGTAATCGTCAGGCGTTTCTTCATCAATCCACACTGGAGTCCAGAAAGGATGGACCCTGGCCTCTTCAAACAGAACCTTATTGTTCGTGAAGAAGTAATAATCAAAGAATGGATTGTCTGGAATCTTAGGTAGCACCGCTGAGGGTGTCCCAAAAGGTCCTGTGTAAACGCAATAGATCGCTGCTTTCATGTCTTATTATAGTGGTACACCCGACAGGAATCGAACCTGTAACCTACGGATTAGAAGTCCGTTGCTCTATCCTATTGAGCTACGGGTGCGTGGCTCCCTGAGTAGGACTCGAACCTACGACACTCTGGTTAACAGCCAGATGCTCTACCAACTGAGCTATCAGGGATTGTATGGTAGCTGAGACGGGACTCGAACCCGTAAGCCCTACTGGGCGTCGGATTTTAAGTCCGATGCGTATACCAATTCCGCCACTCAGCCGCGATGATCGGTGTAGAAGACATTCTTGACACCTGCTTTCCTCAATGCATTATAGCACGACTTACAGGGTTTTGCAAGACGATATCCCTTTCTATAAATATAGACATCACACCCTGTCACATCTACACCGTTAATTTCTGCCTTATAAAGAGCATTTGTCTCAGCATGAAGATAACCCCATGGATTAAGACCCCATTTGGGATGCGTCTTGTTATCATTTCTGCCTGTGGCAAGAACCTTCTTGCCCTTTACAAGTACGCATCCCAGCTTATATTTCGGGTGGTCTGATTTTTCGGCTTCTCGCCGTGCAAGTTCGTAGTACCGCCTAAGCGGTCGAGGGAGTTCAATGGTCTTCATGATTGTATGGTCCTCCTGGGTGGAATCGAACCACCTACCAATGCTTTATAAGAACACTGCTCTGACCAGTGAGCTACAGGAGGATAGGTCTATTACAGTAGGAGCCGTGTTCTGACAGCGGTGATTGCTCACTCGCTGCTCCTACACCCCATTATAGAACGATGGGGGACCTGTTTCAAATCATCTGCCGTAGATTGCTTTGGCAATATTACTTTTACTACCCCTCTCTCTCTTAGGGTTTTGCATCTGTGCATGGGCTTTCTTTGCCATGGTATTTATAAGGCCCGCTCTCTTGGCTTCCTTGCCCTTCTTCTCACCTGATCCATCTCCCCCAGGTCTGCTGCCAAACTGTGCCTCGTTAACAAGTAAATCTTTTAATCTATCGTACATCATCTCACCTCTGGAATATCAATCTCTGGATTTGCCATCTTTAGTTTCAAGGACCAGTTCTCCATCTCTGTGGAACTCCACTGGTCCTGCAACTTGGATTCAACTTTATCAACCTTCACCTCAATGTCGGTCAATTTTGAACTCAACCAAAATGTACCTATTACCAAACTAATGGCAAAACTCATGGGCATGAGTGTTTCATTAGATAAGATGGACTTCCTTTCCATAGCAAAATCTCGTCTAATTTATTTAGGATAGTACATACCCGTAAGCGATTTTATTATAAAAAACCTACCCCCGAAGGGGTAGGCGGCAGCGAAGTTCATCCGTAGCACGAAAGGCGTATTGCACACGCCCAAGGCGACTATGGGTGATCAGTTATCGTCTTTCTTACGACGAGTGTAGCTACGCTTCTTGCGAGTTGTCTTCTCTTGATACTCTAGCTCAGATGCGTCGTCAATCTCCTCCTCTATCACTACTTTAGGTGCAGGAGAGGGGGTAATACCTCTTTTTACTGCTGCTTTTTCTCTTTGTCTTTGTGCAAGGGACTTTTTCATATCACTAATTTATTGTTTTTCACTTTTACATCGTAAAGCTTACCATTCTTAGGTTCCTCTCCGCTCAAAATACTATCGGCTAGGAGAGATTTAACCTCACGGGTGATAAACTTTGCAATGAAACGGGCTCCGTATTGTTCCGAAGTTCCGTTCTCAATTATATAGTTGAGTAACGCCTTGGTTTTACGAACTGGTAGGTTTTTTATCTCTAGTTTTGCTACCTTGAGCAGATCCTCCTTGCTGAGATAGTTAAACTGTACCATCTCATCTACCCTACCAATGAACTCAGGACTAAACTTCTTCTTGACAGATTTGCGTATGGCGTCCTTAGAGCCCTCGTAGGTGATTGTCTGCTTCCCGAAGCCCAAGGTACTCTCACCGATGTTTGCGTCCTTGATACCCTCGTTGGAGGTCATCAGGATGATGCTCTCAGAGAAGTCCAACTCCTGACCATTAGAGGCCATGACCTTACCATCATCCATCAGTGCAAGCATGAAGTCGAATAGCTTGGGTGATGCCTTCTCAATCTCATCAAAGAGAAGCACCCACTTATTACTCTTCTCTGCTTTTACCTGTAGGATAGATTTCTCTGTACTACCAACATATCCTGGAGGAGAGCCAATAAGTTTAGCATACTCATGTGGCTGTGCGTACTCAGAACAGTTGATCTTAAAGAAGTTACCAGAGTAATGATCTCCTAGAACTTTAGCCAGTTTGGTCTTACCTACACCAGTAGGACCAATAAACATAAGAGAAATGTTAGACGCTAGTTCAGCTACCATAAGCTTCACATAACGAATAACACTATCAATGGCCTCATCCTGACCGATAACCTCTTTATGAAGCTCTGCCTCTAGCTTGCGAATATCATCAAGCGTCTTAAGAGAGCGTTCAGTATCCTTTGTGGCAGGTTCCTGCCTACTGCCCCTGGTATTCCTACCCCGTGGCTTTCTCTTAGGTGCCTTATTTGGCTCTTTCTCATATAGTTCCTCTAGGAACGAGTTAAGAAACCCTTTCAGTGTCTCATGGTTGATCGACTGAACTATGTTCTCTAGCTGCAAGGTAGGATATACCTGACAAACTGACATATAAATGCTTTCAATCACGCCTGCATAGACCTGATCAAAATCATCTTCGTAAGCTTCTTTAATTGTCTGCTCACACTTTGTAAGCAGTTTACTACCTTCAATGACGAAATCATTAATAAGTTTAATCTCGTAGTCCAATAGGTCTATTGATGTAGAGCTATGAACCATTTTGTGAACATCTCGTCTGTACTTCTCAAGATCATCAGTGTTCAATGCTTTAACACTAATAATCTCGTTGATTGCGTCACAAAATACTTTAAATGATTTCTTGTCGTTAGACATATTATTTACTCGGTTAGATCTTTCCATGAGGGAGGTGCTTCCTCCTTCATAGTAGTAGTGCTTTTGCTCTTGCTGAGTTTTTCTTCTGCTTTGATAAAGGTATCCAAACCTTTAATCGCCACATTCTGTGCAGATTGCATGAGCTTTAAGCACTCGATCATACACTTACGAGCGTCAATGTCTCTTAATTCGTCGGAGTGGGCAGAGTTATCTACAATGTCCTTGAAGAACTCATATGCCTGTTTGGCTAGGTTTCTATCTTCCTTGGCCTGCTTGAGCATATCAGCGCAAGCTTTCTTTAATCTCTCCGGTGATAAATGGTCCGTCTTGGGAATATATACTTTTGCCATTTTGTTCCTCGGCCTTTACAGATATATAGTCGCTAATGAAAGCTTGATAACCTTCTAAATCGTAAATAGCCCAGGGCTTACCCTGATATAGATCAGGGACCATGGATTGCTGCCAATTAAGCCAGTCCATAAACTTCTCTGCGTCCCGTGTAACAACTGGGTCAGGAATGTTTAGGTCATAATAATCAGGGTGCGTATCGTATGCTATAGGTACTAATTCACTCATTTATCGTAAATCCCTTATCTTTGAGAGCGTCCATGACAGCGCCTTTCTTTGGGAAAGTAAAGAGAGCTTCACCCGACTCATCATCCCATCGGAGCGTTGCCACGGAGTTATCTTCTGTGTATAGGTCGTTAATCGCATTATACATGGTCCACATTTGGACATAAGTATTAAGAGCGGCTTTGGTTTTCTCTTCTGTTGGCCTGTTTAGGAAGAACCTAAGCTGGTCGTCGTAGATGTAGTTTTTCTCACCGATCTTAATCTTAGTGCGGGTCATCATGTGACACCTCCTATACTATGTAGGTTAGTTGTTGTTGAACATCTCAGCGAACGCCTCTTCACGGGACAGTCCACGCTCTTTCTGCTCCTTGAGCATACGGAAACGCTTACCTGTCTTACGCTGGTAGTCCTCGATGTCCTTGTACTCCTGTATAGTAGATTCAGGTGCCTTGGCCTTACTAAGTTCTTTTTTCATTGCCTTCTCGATGAGTTTATCGAGTTGCTTGATAAAGTCCGTCATAGTCCTATCTTCTCCCGTAGTGTTTTAAACTTGTCGTCAGTCATAAACCCTTCGTTGAATGTCTTGGCCTGGAACTTGGCTTCTTCACCAAACTGATACCAAGCACCAGACCTTTCTACTATCTTGTCCTTGACCAGAAGATCAAGCACTCCATAGTGAGGAGTTAGACCCACATCGTATAGTAGTTCAAACTCCGCATCTTGGAAAGGTTTTGTGACCTTGTTCTTTACATTAGCTATCTTACCACGGATACCGACGACACTTTTATTATCGTCTTGAATCCTATCATTCTTTGGAGCAGAGGTCATGAAGTTCAGGCCGAGGTAGTATTCAAGTGATTTACCACCTGCTGCTGGTGTTCTAGGATCACCGTACATCACACCCACCTTGTTGCGGATCTGGTTCACAATAACCAGGGCAACTTTATGCTCTCGCAGCAGTGGGTTTATCTTTCTCAAACAGGCACCAGTTACTTTCGCACGCATCGCACCTGTCATTTGGTGTGATTCGTAGTCGGTCTTCTCTGTCTCTTCTCTGCTAGGTGATACAGCAATACTATCGTAGCCAATAACGATTGGAGTATCCTTATCGGTTTCTCTTATCTCTTTGATAAGTGCCTCCATGTTGGCAAAGCAATCTTCTAGCGTAGGAGGTGCAGTATAGATAAGATTCCCTGGATCAATACCTAGTGTCGATGCGAACTCTGCGTTGTATGCGTTCTCCGCATCCACCAAGACAGTATAGTAACCTTGCTTCTGTGCGTTCGCAAGAATGTGTGTCACAAATACTGTCTTGGCAGTTGATGCCTCACCGTGGAACTGCGTGATCATACCAATAGGGATTCCCTTTTGGTAGTCACCAGAACAGATCTTGTTGAGAGCGTAGGACCCTGTTGAAACGAACCCAAGGTCAAGGTTCTGATCTGAAAGCATCCCTGCTGATTTCAGGGACTTAATTACATCATCGCGCATAGATTATAATAGATCAAATTTGACTTTTATCAGACGAGATCCCGTAAATCTGGTGCCTTATAGTTAGGACCTTTGAGGATTTTACCGTCCTGTCTACGGATTGGCTTACCTTCCTCATCCAGTTTACTCATGTTGCTTTCGTGGACTCTTTTGAATGCCTCATCGAAGTCCCAGCCGAACTCTACAAACATACCCAGGATAACATAAACGAGGTCACATGCCTCCTTCATAATCTCTGCTGGGGACTCTGCTTGTACAAGCTCACGGAACTCCTCTGCGTTAAGATCGAAGCGCAGCTTGATGCGGTCAGCATCCTCCTTCGTAATCTTCTCGTAGTTTTCGCTAATGGTTACGGTTCCTCTTGGCATATCATATGCTTTGTGGAACTCATCTACCCTTTTAAAGTTTAGTGATTTACTCATTTTGGTATGCAGATATATTCTCCAAATCCTCCGAAGGATTCTATTCTTTGTCCCCTAGAGTTGTAAACATAATAGTCCAGTTCAAAAAACCTATCAAAATCAAATCCTCCGTTTTCTTTACTGACCCACCCAGGGTATCCTTCAAAAGTGATATTAATGCCTTTGTGATAACCTAGAGACCAAACAGGTCTTATATTTTCTAAGAGGTTAGTCATTCCTTTTAATGCAAGAGTTTCCATCCCTTCAATGTCTAGTTTTACCAAAGACGGCTGCTCAACACCTTTCTCATTAACATAGTCATCAAATACTACATACTCGATTTCTCTTTCTTGAGGTTCTTGGTTAGAGCAATCATTAAACTTTGTAGTCACGGTTTCTTTATGATCACTGACTGCTATAGAATGCACTTCTATGTTGTATGGATAGCAATTTTCTTTTAACCTTTTTACATTATCAGGAAATCCTTCAAAACATATTACTTTCATACCTTCAATAGCCATGGGTATGGCAAAGGATCCTATATATGCCCCTATATCATACACTACAGAACCTTTCTCTATAAGTTTAACTAAAGGATCAAAACAATGATCCTCTCTGTTAAATAAAGTTTCGTTTATAATAAACTTATCAATGTTATGTCCTTTTTCATGCAGGTTTTTAAAGTTTATTAAATGTCCTTTGTAAGATATTGTCTTATTAATCATTGTATAATACCTTGTAATCTTTTTTTATCTGGGATAACCTGTCCTTACAGTCAGGATCGAAGATTCCTCTTCCTGCGTAATGTATAACATAGGAATCAAACCTATTAGCATTGCCGTTCCAAGCTTCGCTAAACATTGTCATGTGATTCCACTTGTAATCTAACTCTTGTACCTTGTATCCGTACTTATGAATATTATACGATATATGGATATCTGCGGAACCCCAGGAAGTCCAGTAGCGACCGTTATGAGGTAGGAATATATTTTTGTGTTCTCTAGACCATACACTAAATCCTCCATTAGTGTATCCGCTTCTCCAACCTACATCTCCCCACTCTTTCTGTACATTATTAATAAGAGCTATTCTGTTATTCTTTCTAGAACCTTTATCCTCGTAGATCATACCTATATGATCCTCTTTTACATGCTCTAAAATATTAGGACATTTATCACTTATTAAGATGTCTGCATCAACATGTACTATCCTATCGTATTCATCAAACAAGTCCAAAACTTTTAATATTCTGTAGTGATCTCTGTTGTCATCAGTCAGAAAAGGAGAATCTTGATTTAAGTTTATAAAATCCGCTCCTATTTTTTTGGCATATTTTTTTATAACTGGTAAGGTAATGGAGGCCATTTCTTTTATATTATCGTCGGCCCTAGTTACTAAAGCATACTTTTTCATAATTAATCCTTTGGTATAAATTTAAACAATCTGGATTGCATTTCTTTCATAAACTTATACTCTTCATTGGTTGAATTTTTTGTATAGGTTCTATTTTGTATGTTAAAGTAAGATCTACCATCGTCTAAGATATGCGAGTCACTATCAATCAAAACTATGGAATCAGGTATTGTAATATCCTTAAATAACATCCACTTTTCTATTAAAGATATATCTGAAAACTGGGGTTTTACTTTGTTAGTCAGGTCCTTGGCTGGACTTCCTCCATATATGTGGTTCTCCTCCATGTCCTTCGTAATAACGCTTCCTACCAAAGCCATACTCCTGTCTTTTGCTATTACAGGAGAAACTATACAATGGCCCACAAACCAAACATCATTTCCTACAATTAATTCTTTTGTGGAATTGTAGTTACATCCATTTAAAGGATCACCGTATCTGATGTGGCTCCATAGCTGAGAGTATGCCCCTATTCCACAATTGTTTCCTATCCTTGCACCACCTAAACCATCAATTATGGTTCCCTGTCCTATCCAGGCATTGTGACCTATACTCATAGGTCTTCTTCCATGTATTGTTGTATGGTTATGTATTTTACAATAATCGCCTATCTCTAAATCATCAACGATTATTTGAACATCGTCTCCTATCCAAGTTCCATCTCCTATTTTTATGTTTTTACCAGTAATCTTAGCTTTTTCTGATATGAAAACATTTTTACCTAATACAAGATTGTCTACATTATGATTCATTTACCTTGCACCCTTTGAATACTGGGAATTCAGTGAGGTCCCTATACCCGTTGTTTTCTCCTAAGTCGTCTACATGCTGTGGATAATTTTGCATTAAAGCTAATCCATGCGATGCTTGCTGCGGGGTCATATACATGTTCCATCCTAGCATGTCTATTGAGTCGTCTTTGTAGTTAACCTCACCTCTTCCCTCATATCGAGCTTTCTTAAACCACTCTACCGCCTTGTAGTTATCAGTGAGAATCATGCCACCCTTTCCAATAGGTAGCTGCTTTTTTATATGAAAAGAAAGACACATGAAGCTCCCTGGAATATACATGTTAGAGGTTAATCTTTTAGCGGAGTCGTATATTGGATATGGCTTTAATTGATAAATACCTGACCACTTCTGATCTTCAAATACAACCTCGCCCCCAGAATGGATTATAGACATAGGAACCGACAGATAGGTTTTTTTAGGTATAGTCACCTCTTTAACATTAAGGTACTTACAACTAAGAAATAAAGCGTTAGTACAGCTATCTACAGCCACGGCGAAAGGAGAACCTGTATATTGAGCAACCTCCTCTTCAAACATTTGAACAATCTTATAAGGGTTGTTTATTATTTTTTTAGTATTCATTTAATTACACCCTTCACACGGAGGAAGCTGTCCTGTATGGCAGCGATGCCATACATCTCTCGTAAAAGGATCCCATACGCTACCTACATCTAGTATGGTAAGGTCCGGTCTTTTTTCAAACCACTTTCTAGTAAGAATTCTAGAGAGAGGACCGCAGCTTAGAATTATAATAGACCCTTTTTCTAGTTCATCACAATAGTTTTCTAATTTATCGTAGGATGCCCAAGCGTCTTGAGTATTTACAAACTCATGCTTATCAATTTTGAAGTTGAGATTATCTAGCTTTTGATCATTACCTGATATCCATACTACCTGTCTGTCCCCTATGAGGTTTGGAAATAAACTTATAAAATCTCGCCAATTCCTATTTGTTAATACTACGGCACAAGTTTGATATTTATACTCTGAGCGAACAAGTTCTTTGGCGAGCTTACTATGATCAGGCCAACACACTTCGCAAGGTAGCCCTACCCAGTAATTTTCTTGCTCATACTGTAGGGCTTCTCTCAGCGCGTCTGAAAGCTCCTGTGATACACGCTGATCTCCTCTTGCGACTACAGACCCTACCTGAGCTATGCCTTGCATCTCACCATCATTGAAGCGTGCTAGGGCAAAAGGAATCCTCCTTTGTAGGTTCTTCATTAGAGTAGAAAAGTGTTTCATAGCATCTCCTGTAACTTAGAAAAAACTGTATCTGGTTCGGGTTGCCAACCTCCAAACTCTTCTCCCATGTATAGAACCTTTACATCAAAAGGATTCCACTCAACTTCATAACGCCTTCTATTCTTTTCAGCACCACTCCATACTAGTTGAGGGCACTTGCATAGCGTAGCGAGGTGCATAGGCCCGCTAGATGGACCTACAATGCATTTGGATCCCGCTAGGT
>Ga0208428_1001011_pt1 | contig 12131 bp, 15 predicted proteins | sample DEB08_DNA_11_FD_184535 | JGI IMG/M metagenome (GOLD analysis project Ga0208428, IMG submission 184535) | Aqueous microbial communities from the Delaware River and Bay under freshwater to marine salinity gradient to study organic matter... | ecosystem: Environmental > Aquatic > Marine > Coastal ... | reverse complement strand
TAGTTACTTTCTGAGAGATCTTACCTTTGAGATTGTTTAGTTTTACCAACTTATCGCTAGAACCCTGAAGCGTTTCAAGATTTACTTGAAGTGTTTGAATATTACCTTCTAGTTCTTTATTCAGTTTCATATGATTACCAACTTCCTCATCCAAATTGGCAATCTTTTCTTTATTGGCATTGATATTGGCATTACCACGATTTTCCAACTCTTCGATGAAGTCTTGCTGCATCTTCATCTTATCTTTTAGAGTATCTTTTTTCAAACTTAAAGACTTTATTTGATCTTTTTTTGTTCTAATATTTTCTTTGATTAGACTATTCATCGCAGAGAAAATACGAATGTCTAGAAGATCTTCAATAACTTCTCTTCTGTTTGCAGTAGTCAACTGCATGAAAGGAACAAAGGTGCTACTACCCAAAATGACAATCTGAGTGAAAGACTTATAGTTTACCTTGAGAATATTTTCTTCTAAAATGCGTTGGTTAGCGCGATCATCTGCCTCCCTATGAAGAGGATTGCCATTTACTTCAATATCAAAAACGTTTGGTTTAATTCCACGACGAACTAAGTAATCCCTACTATTAACAGAAAATTCAATTTCAACAATACAATCTCTTTCATTGACTGTATTTGCCAATTGTGGTTTATTAATCTTACGAAATGGTTTATTGAAAAGAACAAACGTGAGTGCATCCAGCATTGTGGATTTGCCTGCCCCATTTGTTCCAATAATCAAGTTTGTATGATGTTGCTGAAAATTAATTTCAGTAAAGTTGTTTCCAGTTGACAGGAAATTTTTATATCTAATTTTCTTGAAAATTATCATTCTTAGGAGGAATTACGATGTCGTTAGGGGTTATCACTGCATATTTGTAATTATAATGCTTACACGTCTTTATGGCAAGCTCATCGTCAACTTCTACAATATCCATCGTAGTCTCTTCCTGATCTTCAAGCATCATAGCATAACGCTCTGCATCATCCTCCTCCTCAAAAAGAAACAAGACTTTGTGCCCATACTGATCTTGAACTGCATAAGCACCGTCTTCTTTTTTATCTCTAAGAGTTAAAAGATACATTTACTCTACTTCGCAAGCCTGTTTATACAAATCTTGGAAGATACTCTTGATCATATTTTTATCAAGTTCAAATTCAGATTCATCAATATATCGATTCAAAATAGATAGCGTATTTTCATCTTCATCAATCTCAAAATCTTCAGACTCTTGTATTTCAAAATTTTCAATAATTTTTAAGTCTTGAACTCCAACGGAATATAATTTATCAATAAATTTTTCAAAATCTTTAGGTTTAGTTTTTTTACGAACTATTACCTTTACAATCTTATTCTTATATTCTGTAGTATTAAAAAGTTTGTGATTAGTATCTTCGTAATAGATGTTATAAAATAATTTATAAGGATTGTCAATTTGAGTATGTTCTAATGTATCAGTATCAAATATCGTAAACCCCCTAGGATCATTCACATCATTCCAAAACATCTCATAAGGATTTCCTAAGTAGAAGATTCTTCCATCGTTTGATCGTGTATGGTAGTGACCAGAGAAGACCTTTGCGAATTTCTCAAAGATGTTGCACTCCATACCGTCTTCCATGATATGGCCTCGATGCGCTCTAAATCCGTTGAGCTCAAGGTGCCCCATCGCACATACGCTAGTTGAATTTTGAATAGATTGAAGACTGCTTTCAAGGTTTTCTGCATTAATCCAAGGAATAAACAATACATTTAAATTATGTATGGTAACTTCTGTTACTTCACTGTAAGTTTTAATATTGTTATATGTCTGTAAAAGAAGTTCTGGTGAGTTTACATTATTAGTATTTTTATAGTAACAATCATGATTTCCCACGATCATATGAACATCATAGTTCTTCAGTCTATTAAATACTACTCTTTTTGACCATTCCAAACTTTGATAGTCAATTGACTTTCGACTATCAAAAGCATCACCCATATGAATGACGGTAGAAATTCCTTCTTTTTCTAGGGTAGGAAAAAATACGTCATTATAAAATTGTTCAAAATAATCGTGCAAATATTTTGATCCTTTTCGAGCACCATAATGAGTGTCAGTAATAATTGCTACTTTCATTCTGCGTGATGTGCTTTCAGATCTGGGTTCGGGGTGGATGGTGTGAATGGATCTCGACTTCTGTTTTTGATTACGATAAAAGCATCTTTATTATATTTACGAGTTCCGATGGGGGATTGCCACTTTTTATTATATTCTTCACCAATATCAATACCAGAGACTTGAGTTCCTCCAATTTCAACGGCAATATCATCATCAGCAGTCCATTCAAGTTTTTGGAGAGCAATAGAAAGTTGTCCTAACCAATCAGCACTTCGCATTACATTCTCCTCAGGTTCAAGATTTCCGATCATCGATTTCGATATTGAATATTGTCTTTAATAGTATTATAGTCTGAACTATGCCCAGAAAGCAAGCTATCATCAACCATCATGACCTCATCAAAACCAGTCTTCTCGATGATTTTAGTCTTGATATCTAATTGCTTCTTTTCCTTCTGAATGCGCCTCAGGAAGGCGTAATGAATAATCTGGGTAAAGTAAGCAAATGGGTTCTTAGACTTCTCTGGATCGAAGTTATGAATGTATTGAACACAATTTTCAATCCCATCAGAGATCATATCTTCTCTGAACATATAATTCACAAAGTTAGGCTTATATGAAAGGTGTGTTGCAATTTTAAGAAAACATTCACCAAGATAATTAGGAATTGGAGGTTTTCCTTCCCACTGCTTTGCTCTTTCTTGTTTTGGTTGCTCAGTGAGGTCTTTATTGAAAGTCTTTTTGTATGATTTTTCTACCCTTATACGATAGTTAATCATTGCCTCCAACAATTCTTTGTTATTTACATAATGTTCTGTTTTCTTTTTTGGCATAACATCGGACTCTTTTAATATAAGTTGTTTTTATTATACCATACAAACAAGGGGCTTGACAATACTGCCGAATATAAGTAGACTACCTTTGTTAGGGTTGAAGAATGAGCTTTAGCTTTCTTTAGAATCTTCTATTTCTAATTTAAATATATCCTCAAGTTTTTTACGAGCATCTTCTACTGTAGAAACGTATCCCATCTTTTGTGATGGAGTTACTTTTCCTGCAGAAGACTTTGACTCAGAAATAGAATCATATAAGTTATCATCTTCATCTTCAATATAGTTAGTGTAAATATCAATTAATCTTTCATCAGTTGTTTCTGTCATTGTCATAATCTTATCGGGTTTTATAATAAAGATATCATCAGATGACATCTCAATCCATGATTTGACTTTAATATGCATTCCTCGATGACTGTTAATGATCTTCATCGTAATAGGATTTTGAAGCATAATGATAGGATCACCCTCATTTTCATCAATAGAGATTAGTGATAAAATCTCTTCTCCAGATGTAAGTTTTATGATCGCGTAGAATTCATCTCCCATTAGTTTTTAAGCGGTATGTTTACAATATCGTAGTTAAAGTTTTCCTCGTTATAAATTTTTATTCTTTCTATTAAATGATTAAGTGTATAGTTTCTCCTGGATTTGTAGGAAATGTCGTCAGCAATGTCATAGAGAGTTGCCTTTGTCTTGTTATTTCCTTTCCTGAGCACCCTTCCAATAGACTGGAGATTCCGAATTCTAGATTTGGATGGAGAAGCAAAAATAACATTGTGCAGATTCTTAATGTTGATACCTGTACTAAATGTTCCGTATGAGGCAACTATTATTGCGTTACTTTCCTTTTCGGTAATCTCCCTTACTAATTCCCTATCTACAGTATCTACTCCACCATGAACAAAGAATACATGACGATCATCCACCCTACCGTTATTTATTAAATCGAATAATGGTTGACCATGACCTTCAACTCTTGAAAAAAGTATGAGAGTATTTCCCTTCAAATCAAGTGCAAGATTGCGTATAAATTTATTACGTCTTTCATGATTTATGATATACTGAACTTCCTCCTCAAAGTTTTCAAATTTATGAGCAGGATGTTTCAATAGAAGAACATTAATATCTAATTTGGCAACATGACCTTTCTTCATCAACTCTTCAGTCTTGATGATTTTATATGAAGGGCCGAATAATCCTTCCAATACCCACTTATGAGTTTGAGTTCCATCAAGAGTTCCTGTAAAACCAAAGCGATACTTTGCATCAGCAAGTTTTGACATTATAGATATTAATGACTTAGACTTAAACTGGTGTGCTTCATCTCCAACGACCACATTAAATCTTGAGAAGTATTTGCGAGGAAGTTTGTAGATGGATTGCCAGGTGGTGATTATCACCTGCGAGTCGGTCTCTCTTTCTTTTCCCGCATAGATCTTGTGGCAATATGAACCTACATCCCAACCATAGTCTGCAAAGTCTTTATACATCTGTTCTACTAGGGAAGTCGTCGGAACGACTATCAGAATACTTTGTTGCCTCTCAACGTAATATCTCACAAGAGAGTATATCATCAGAGACTTTCCAGAAGCAGTTGGGGATATCAACAACCTTCTATTATGTCGTAGGGCGTCGTATACTCCCTCTACTTGGTAATCGCGTGGAGAGTACTTGCAAATAGCATTCATATAATCTTTCACACCTTCCTTTGAAATGAGGTCATTAACCTCAAAAGGAAGACCATAGAATTTGTTATCGGCAAACTCATAGGTATATTCATGGTCGTCACAAAACTTTGTGAGTTTATCCAATAACCCAACATATATCTCACCAGTCTGGGTATTAAACAAACGAATTTTTCCGTCCCAGTATTTGTTGCGATACTGAGGCATAAATTTTGCGCCAGGAACTTCAAAGGTAAACTGATCTGCTAACTCGTAGTAGACATGTGGTTCTGCTTTTACCTGAAGATACACTTCATTCTTTTTTGAAATAATCAAATGAGACATGACCCATAAGTATCACCTATGGGTATTTATTGTCTTATTTGAATCCCGTTTGGAAGTTATGCCAATCAATAGCGTTTTTAATTTGATAACTTCTATTTGATATTGTTTTTAATATATCTTCTAAAAATTTTAACATAGTGTCATAATATTTAACTTTCAAATTAATCGCGGAAAGTTTTTCATCCGCTTCAATATATTTTTGAAGAGCATCTTTTTCTCTTATTTTATAATCAAAAGGTTCCTTAACATAAACCTCTTTTGATGCTTTTCCAGTGTAATAATTATATCTGTCTAATTTTACTTTATTGTATGAGTCTTTTGCCCTTTCTCTTAAAAGGGTGATTTCATTATGAAGATTATAATATTTTGAATGAAGTTGTGGGATTTTTAATGATTCATTATGTAAGTTATCAGGATCAATTTGGGAATCTTTTTTCCACATTTCTTCAATTATTTCAATCTTTATCATAATGGAGTTCTACCGTCAGCTGCTAATATATCATAGATAGTATACTTGAAAGTGACCTCTGCTGTAAAGTATTTTATATCCGTTTCAGAAGATTCAAATTCCAATGAAGAAAGATTAATTGGAAACAAATCTCTAAATTTTACAATCGCAACGTCTCTATAGTTACTGTTCAGAATGTGAAGACTTCCATCACTAAATTGTTGCTGCATATCATCAATATTATCTTTTTTTGTAAGATTGTCAAATTGACTTGTGGAATCTGGAAATCCTAATCCAAGTAACCAATTATGTATTGCCATGTAATTGGTTAGATTTTCATCTACTAAAAAGGTAAGTCTAAAGTCTCCATAGGATAACTTATCACCAGGAACATCAATGTCTTTGAGATATGTCGGTTGAAGTGCCGTTCCTAAATTGATTTCAGGTATCTTTGCGGCATTACAGAAAAAAGCAACCTTTGGTTCCTTTGCCAAAGTAAATTTGAACCCAACAGGTGATAAGAAATTCCTATTTCCTATCTGTTTGTCAAAAGCGGTTGCCATTTGTTTTTATTTGTATTTAGATAAAAAAAGAGACCCCGAAGGGTCTCTGTAAGAAATATGTGAACGGATGATCACATGAGGTTTGCAACCTTGACTCTTCTGTAGTAACGGTTGTCGTTAGCGAGGATAGCGCCAGGATTGGTTCCTTGATTAGCACCAGCGAATGGATTAGCGACCATGCCGTAGCGGGTCTTAAATCCGATTTTTGGCTGGAAGGTGTTCTCACCAACGGCACGAACCATTTGGAGAGGAACATATGGGCAATAGAACAGACCTGCGTCATAAGGTGAAGAACCCTTATAACCGACGACGTAATACTGACCATTGCTTGCTGAACCAGAAACAGGGTTCTGACCACCAGCATAAGGATCGATGTATACGCGATACTTGCCAGCAAGAACACCAGCGAAGGTGTTACCAGTGTCATCAACGTTCAGGTTAGCGTTGAGTGCAGGGGTGTAGTCGAGAACGCCAGCCATGGTGAGTGCCGAAGCAACATCAGCAGAGCAGAGGACCATGTTACCCTTTCCTCTACGGGTTCTCTGAGCGATTGCATTAGCATCACGCTCGATCTGGAAGATCAGACCCTTGAACTTCTCAACAGACCAACGACCGTTGGAGTCAACGTCGAGGTCGAAGGTTCCCTGAGTAGCAACGTTTGCGGTTGCACCAGTCTCTGCAGACTTATAGATGGTTCTGATGACTTCACGGTTGATCTCAGCCAGAATCTCTGTGGAGAGAATGTTGGCGAGTTCTGCTTCTGCATTCAGACCATGAATTGCCTTCAGATCCTGAGCGAGCTCGAGTGAATACTCAGCTTTCAGAGCACGTGACTTTGCAGTAACGGTGACTTTCTCGATCGAGAATGCCATTTCCTGGAAATCATTTCCAGTTTCTCCAAGAGCTTCAGCAGTCTGGGTATCCATACCACGACCGACTGAATAAGCAGCCTGGGTGCCGTTGGAAGAAGGATTCAGAGCGCCTGGGTTTTCACCAGCTTGAACGTTTGTGCCGAAACCAGCAGCAACACCTGAAGAGTTGGCAACATAAGGATTGGCGCTAGCTGATCCATTGGTACCAATACCGGAGTGTGCGCTATCTGCTTCATCGAAGAATGCCTCAGTTCCAGCGTTAGTGTCATAACGGGAACGCATTGCAAAGATGAGACCAGTAGGTCCGTTCATTGGTTGAACGCCTGCGAGGTCATAAGCGACCAGGTTAGGCATGGAGCGTCTGATCAAGGAGATCAGAACGGGATCGAAACCAGTGAGAGCGCCAGATGCCTGACCACTCAGACCTGCAACTGCGCCACTGGATGCAGTGTGGTTGGTTGGGGTTTCTCCGAGGAATTCTCTTTCCTCACGGAGCATTTTTTCTTGGTTCTCCAGGAGAACTGCGGTAACCATTCTCTTATGTGCATCTGAGATGCCGCCGAGACCCTCATGGTTGAGGATAGGTGCCCACTTCTCCTGCAGATGTTCTACATTGAACTGCTGCATTTGAATTTTACCTCTTAAAAGTTTTAGTTTGACTTATAATTTAAAAATCACTTTTTAGAAACTCTAGTCAGAGTATCGAGATAAGACTCCATCAAACCAGACACTGCTGGTTGGGTGGCATCTTCGGTGCTCTCAGAAATATTCTCTGAATTGTCTCTTTGAGTACCAGTTGCTGGGAAATAAGAATTTCTCAGAGTTACCAGTTTCTCACGATAGTTGTCTTCACCATCAAACTCAACATTTTCGGCAAGAGAAGCGAGTTTATCCTTCTGTGAAAGTGCAAGACCTTCGCAGACCTCGGAGAAGATTGCATCAGCAACCGACTCGGCTAATCTTTGATTTAAAGCAATATTAGACTTAATTTGCTCGTTGAGTTTATCTTCCATCTCATCAAGTTTTTCTACCATGCTATTAAGCACATCATATTTTTCTTCAGGAATAGTTACATAATGATCTTCAAAAAGACTCTTCATTCCGGTGAGGAATGATTCGGTCATTTCAGTCTTAAGACCTTGCTCGACTGCGAGTTGATTTTCGGTCATCCACTGCTGAGCAACATACTCAAGATAAGCATCGACTCTATCAGTCAGTTCTTCCTTAATTGCAAGAACTTCTTCTTCAAGAGTTGTTTCATATTGTGCTTTCAGTTCTTCTTGAACTTCAGCGACTTTTGCCTGGATAGCAGTTTCAAAAATGGTGCGTGCTCTCTCTTCGAATTCCTCAGAGAGTTCCTCTCCTTGAAGAAGTGCATTGATATCTTCTTCGATATCATACTCAGCAACAATCTCTTCCTCTTCGGAAACTACTTCTTCAGCAGTCTCTTCTTCGGAAACGATTTCTTCTTCTGAAATTTCCTCTTCGGAAACTACCTCACCTTCAACCTCTTCCTCTTCCTTTGCCATTTTAGGCATCGCTTCTGCAGGTTTGGCACCTCTGTTTACAACATCTTTAACTGTTGCAACTTTTGGTTCGGCAAGTTTAGCAGAATTATCATCTGCCTTATAGTTTTCTGGAGTTGGGCCACCGAGATCTTCCCAAGAACCAGTTTGACCAGCAGGAATACCTGTGGTTAACTTTGGCATTGGTTCAGCTGCAGCAGCACCTTTGGTTACTACGTTTTCCATTTCTTGTAAATTGCTACCAACGGACATTTGGATTAAATATTTTTTGTATTAATCTATATTTATTTATAAATCAAAGATCTAGAAGAAATTGTTTAAATAAGTCTAACTTATGTTCTTCTAATCTTCTTTGATCAACAAGAGTATTGATTCTCTTTTGAGTTTTTTCTGCGAGTTGTTCGCGAAGAATTCCTCCTTCCCAAACCCACTCTTTTCCTTCCATAATTCCCTGAACAAATGCATCAGGAGCAGAAGGATCAGCGACGATATCAGCAGCAGTTGCTAACATGAAATCTTCACCAACAACTTTACAACCACTACGATCTTCTCTCAATGATCCAACACCACGAGAAGAAACACCAAGCATTACACCTTCATCAAGAAGAGAAGATGCAATCTTACCCATAGGAGTATTGAGGATTTGTGCCTTTCCTTTAAAATTACTACCCTCTTGAACAAGAGAAGTAATTTTGTGAGAAACACGATCAAGGTTTACAGTAGGGCCGTCAGGGTGGCCAAGTTCTCCGAGAGCACGACCTTTCTTGACGAAAGTTTCGTTGTATCTTTCAACCTCACGGGAAAGAGTTTCCATAGGATACATTCTACCGTTACGGTTTTTAATATCACCTTGGAGGAATACACCTTCGATATAGAGTTTCTTACCTGCGCCTTTACCTTCGGTAATAATCTTTACGTTTGAAATTTCTTCTGTGATAAGTTTCATTGTTTATCCTGTGAATCCTACTTTAAATCCTTTTACTGATGAATCGGATGCTGAAATTTGATCGTTTGGTCCTTTCTCAAAAAACTCAATTCTTCCAGCGGGCATTGATACTGTTGCAGTGTTTGCATATCCAGTAGTGGTGCTTTTTGCAACACTTACTGTTTGAGTATCTGATGCATGACTATTCCAAACTCTAATAACAGTTGCATTATCTAAAGTAGTTGCCGCATTGAGTGCAACTTCAGCTCCAATTCCAACTAATAAAGTTCTTGACATTATTCTTGATCCTCTGATTCTAGTTGATCATCAAACATTGATGCTCCAACAGTAGGTCGAATAGCGTCTATTTTTTCTGCTGCTTTTGCATACAAAACATCTTTAATTTTGTCACTAATATCAGATGCAGACTCATCCGCACCGATTAGATTTACAATTTCTTCCATGAAAATTAATAATAACTATATTTTCTATTTATATCTCAGCAGATTTTCCGTTTGCTTTGGTTATTCCACTTTGAGATTCTAAATCTTGATCCATAGGAACATCTCCTAGTGCGGCACCGCCACCTGGAAGTGGTTCTCCAGTAACAGGATCAATTGCATTTGGATCTGGGATAATCCCATCAGCAATTTCTTGTTCTATTTGAGCATCAATCTCTTCGATTTCTGTGTCAGTTTGACGTAAGATTTTTCTTCTTACATATGAATTCGAATAATACTTACCAATATAAGGTTCAATGGTTGCAAGAATACCAAGACGCTCATTGAGCATTTCAGTTTCTTTTAATTCTGCAAACTGATTATCATACAAGAAATCATATTGAATATGATCATTAATTTTATCCCAATCTTCGACAGATACAATATTTTTGAGAATCAATTGAGTTTTTAGCATGTCACTGAACATCTGAGCAAATCTTTTTCTCAGACGACCAACAAACTTGGCAAACTTAAGTTCATCTCTCAAAATCTCAGAAGAACGACCGAGATTAAATCCACCATCGGCAGCAATTCTTGATTCAGGAACTCCAAGTGAACGATAAAGTTTCTTCTGGAAGTATTCAATGTCTGAAAGTTCACCAAGATTTTGACCACCTGGAAGCGTGGAGATTTCAGTTCCTCTACCACCTTCACGGCGAGGCAACCAGAAGTCTTCCATCATGCTCATGAATTTACGATCATCACGAACTTCGCCAGTGTTCGCATCATAAACTAACTTGTTACGATAACGCATCATAACGTCACGAAGATATTGTTCTGCCTTTACTTTAGGGAGATTGCCAACATCAATATAAAAAATACGACGTTCTGGTGCTCTTGATAATCTATAGATAACGAGAGAATCCTCAATCATTCTGAGTTGATTGAGTGACTTAATTGCCTTGTGAAGATATGAAAGAACTGAACCCTTATTTCTATCAACCAATCCGGAAGTGCAATATGTGATTGCGTCTTTTGCAATTTTTACACCTTTACTTGCTCCACCACTGCTGTAGTTATTAGTTGGATATTGTGGTTTTGGTGTGTATACAAAATACTCTTCAATTTCTGGTGCTAATATGTTATTTTCGTTATCACGACCAGTGATTGTTGGATTAATTAAAACATTTGTTTTATCTTTTTTCTTTTCTTGGCGAACAAACTTCATTTTCATGGGATCAATGAATCTCAATTCTTTAATCCCTTCTTGAGGTTTTTTAAGATCTATAACTTTATGGTAGTATAATCTACCATCAACATACCAATTTCTAAAGATTTCGTGTGATTTTTTATCAAAATCAAGAAGTTCCTTAATGTATTTAAATTCTTCTCTGATTGCCTTTTTTAACTTGTCTGTTGCATTGAGATTTGAAAGTTCAATCTCAATAGGAGAATCATAAAGGTCACTGACAAGTGCCTCATTGACAACATCTTCGATAGCATTGTCACACTCTGGGTGCAACGACATTTCTCTATATCTTCTGATTAAATCAAATTCTGTTCTATATTGACCTTCAATATCTACATACGAACCATAAAATCCACTGCTTATATAGTTGTCAACCCCGTCCTCATTATTTTGAGGAACGGGGGAAACTATACCTTTGGATTTTTTTTCTGAATCCTCAATAGAAAAACCAAAAAGTTTTGCCATAGTATAAACTGACTAGACTGTTATTTTACTATTTAGTTGATATCTTCTCCACCTGCTTGATCAGCAGTTCCTCTAAATGCTTCCCACCAGTGAACTTGGAGTTCTACTGTGAAATCTTGAATAGTGTCAGTTGTTTCATAATTAAGATCCATTGCAGAAAGATTTGTTGGGAAAATATCCCAGAACTTATAAGATCTGAGAACAGAACCATCTCTATCAAGTTGCTTAACGATTGCATCCTTCTGATAATCAACTGGATTAGTAAGACCAGTTGCATCACTCATTCTATTAATTGTATTCATCCACTTTTCAAAAGCAGAACGAATTGAGAAATCAACATCATTGATGACAGTGATTGTCCATGTTTCAAATGTTCTATCTCCTGCAACTTTCAGAATACGACCTCTGAAAGGAATATCGACAGAAGCAATTGTAGAGGCAGGCAGAGCTGCTGCCTTTACAAGAAATCTTGACTTCTGGAGAACATCATTTTCAACAGCAACCGAAGATGGGAATGCTAATTCAACTTCAAATAGATTGGGTCTTGCACCACCACCAGTTAACTTACTCTTAAAATCACTGATCGTTCTTACTGGTGAGGTATTACGTTGTTGGCGACTAGGCATTTTTCTTTAAACCTCTAAATTAAACGTTACCGATAACTTCTTCAAATGAAACACCAGTTCTGGTGGCAACAAAT
>Ga0208428_1001010_pt1 | contig 12134 bp, 18 predicted proteins | sample DEB08_DNA_11_FD_184535 | JGI IMG/M metagenome (GOLD analysis project Ga0208428, IMG submission 184535) | Aqueous microbial communities from the Delaware River and Bay under freshwater to marine salinity gradient to study organic matter... | ecosystem: Environmental > Aquatic > Marine > Coastal ... | reverse complement strand
TTTTCTGCTGGATGTCAGGTTGTGCTGCCCACTGCTCAAAGACTTGCATCTTGATTTGGTGTGCATCGTCCTGTCTTACATTCGGTGGTACACCTGCAACCAACTCAGCAATGGTTTGGCGTTCCTCTGCCACTGCTTTCTCCTGTGCTTGCTCAACGGGTTGAATCATTCTGTCTGCTGCCCCTGGCCAGAGTTGCCCTACAACAATCTGCAATAACTGCTGAGTGTCCAGTGTGCCTGATCTATCAAGCATTTGTCCTAGCTCGGCTGTAGCCTTTGCACGTTCCAAGACTTGTGCAGGATCTTGCGTACCAATATCAAAGTCTATCCAAAAGTCGTAGCGTTCACCCGCTTTACCTTTGGTGTACTTCTGCTGGTCATCCACACCAACAACTCGGAAATATTCCTCATCTGGGCCGAACTGCTGGTATAGTGAATACACTTGGTTAAATATCTTCCTGACGTGGTTCAGCACAATATCCACGAGGTATTGCTGCTTTACCTGTGCCTCAATAGGATCAACACCATTGGCGTTACGTCCCCAGTATCTATTCAGGTTCGTCTCAATGTATTCACGCAGCACATAGCTACCTGGGTCGTATCGTGGTGGTTGATCCCATTGGATCTCGTCCATCCTAAGTACTGGAACCCGTACTGCTGGCCCGTACTTGGTTGGTTTGCGTCCCACTGTATGCTTCAGTGGTGGCATAGTCGCCAAGCTTTGTCTATCAATACTTGCGTCCGTCTCGGCTTTGATAACTTGCTGGTATGACTCTGCCAACTCTGGCAGACTCCTGGCAGAGTAGAGCCTTTTGCTGGTACGCTCCAGTGGCGTTACGATAAATGGGTATTGCCCGTGCTGGTAATCCAACAACTCATGTTTGGCATAGGCATCCACACCATAGCACATGATTGTCCTGTAGATTCCCTGCACATTGTCCTCATCCAGTAATCGCTGGTAGGTGTAGACAATCCGCACAGTCTCGTCATAGCGACCATCGGTAAAGTTATTGCGATGCCATTCTTCTATTAGTGCAGGGTCATGTTGCTGTCCTGCTGTTTGAATAGCCTCCTCTACAAACTCTTCGTCCCAATCGTCCTCGTTAATCTTGGCACGTAACTCCTGTGGGGTCATGTGAATCACATGGAAACAATACGGAACCTTTTGTGGCTCAATCGTCCATGATGGCATAAAGAAGTCTTCGTCGGGTGGCAGTGCCTTAATGACTGGTTGGTTGCGTATCGCCTTATCCAGAGGCACTGTCGTCTTGCCAGTGGTTCGTAGTTCCGTGAGCATCGCCTTAGCTTTCTTATCACTAACTCCTGCACCCTCAGTGAGCATTGGAATGTACTGGTCATCCAACTCACCTGTCATAAATTGTTCCTGATCCCCACCAGAGTTCACCACCATTGCTATCGCATCTTCCAGTGTTAGTTCCTGCTGTATCTGCTGCTTGCAATAGTCCCACTCTACTGAGTGTACCATGATGGATTTCTCTAACAAATGATCTATGCCTAAGTCTATCTGCTCATAGAACTCCTCCATCTTTGCATTGATGAGCCAACGCATGAAGTTGGAGATTACCGCAGCACGTTGAATATCATTCGACTCTACAGGAATGGCATTGATGTACGCCTTCTTGATGGCATTGATACACTGAGCCTTCTTGGTATTGATGAGGTCATCCACCTCACGGGACTCATGGTCACTTGCTCCATCCCACGGGAATACCTCTCCAGTCTCTGCATTGCGGTTGTGCTTCTTAAAGTCTTCACTCTTGCCGTCCCACTTGCAGTTTCGTGTGTAGTAATCCCGCTCCCGCTGATCAACCCATTCTTGGAGGTCATGCACTGTGCGACTGTACGCCTCTTGTAGAAAAGGAATATCTGGCTCCCCGCTTTTGGGAACATCTGTCATATTTTCGTCTGTAATCAAATCCATAGCCCACCCATATACTCTAAGTAATATCTAGTCAAACTCAATATCCTCCACCACCCGTTGCTTCAAGCCCACCTTCTTCACAGTAGTGCAGTCCATTAACTACTCCATACCGAACTGCATCCACAAAATCTTTCCAATGTTCTTCTTTGCTGCACCCTGTGTATTCCAGCATTGAGTTGATTGTATTCTGACACTGGTCACTCACATACAGTTGTGGTCTATTGATCTCAGACAACGGCTTGCGATCATCCCACGATAGTAGGTCGTTGATCTTAGACACACCTGACTCCACATCTCCACGATATACAGGGATCATGTGAAAGTCTAGCGATGCCATTTCTGCAAAGATGTCTGTCTGTCCATCGGTCTTTGTTACCTTCTGGGTTCCAAAACCAGGGTCGCAGATACGCTGAATAATTTCTTCATCCTGCTCCAAGCCGATAAAGTGTTCCTTCCACTGTAAATAGCCCCATCCGTTGGGTTTCTGTCCTACACTCGGTTTACCTACTGGTGTGCCAGCATTGTTGACGTGTGGTTGACACCATTCTTCTGTTGGTGATTCACGATACACATACACCCGACCATCTCCTATAACTCCAATCCATACTGCAACCCAAGGCTTAGTGCCAGCTGGATCAGTGATGAAATAACGAGTAACTGGGTATTTGTCTGGGTGTTTGATAAATGGTATTTCGCCATGTGGTACGACATTTACATCCTTGTTAAACTTCGGGAACTTGCCCTGCTGTGTCTTAGTGGGAATTCCGTAGAGTCTTGCCAGTCTCTCCTCTGCTGGTTGATTGACGTACTGCTCAACCAAGTGGTGTGAGTCGATGAATGGATTGTCTTCCGTCCACCAGTAGTAAATGCGAGCTGATGGCCAAGCATGACATATCTGCTCCACTGGTAACTCCCTGCCTTCTGTCGGAGCATACCGAGTCGCCACTGTCTCTGCCCCCTTGAGTAGTTCTGCAATCAGTGGAGTCCAGCCCTGCAACGTGGTAAAAGTCAGGATGATCCTACCATGAAAGTCCACTGTACGGGGAATCATTGTCTGAAATAACTTCAACGGACATTCTTCGTCCATCTCTACGATGTGTGCATTAAATCCCTCCGCTACCTGCTGGTTCTGCAAATACTGCGTGTAATACTTAAAGAAGATGCTACTGCCCTTGTCGATGCCATCACGGGGTGGCAAGATACATGTGGGCAACCTTCCAACAAATCCTGTCTTCTGGTTATAGGTAACACTGTAATTCTGTCCTCCACGCTTCTGTCCCTTCTCACGTAGATCAAATGGCAGACTATTAAAGATCGTGGCTTGTGCGTCCACTACAGAGCGTTCCTCGTTATCGTGCCAATGATAAATACGGGCCTCATCAATCTTCTGTGCCATATCCACCAGCAACCTATTGGCGAACGTACTCTTGGTGCTGTTGTGGTGGAAGCAACCTTGGGCGTAGTAATTGTGTGCCTCTGGTACGTGCATATCCCAAACTTCTTCATCTGCCTCTTTAGTGATGGAGGTAATAGTTCTTGACTCACGGAACATTCCCCCCAAGGATTGATCGTATGGCACTACATAATCGGATAGAGTACCCAGTTCAGCAGATTCGTAACTGGATAAATGAAGGCAAGACTCAAGCGTGGATCGCACAGCAGTTGCAAAACTCGCTGGACCCAAGAATAAATGCGAAGTCGATTTACAAGGTGTGTAAAAAGCATCAGATACAATGTCAACGAACTGGGCCACGCTCTGGTGAGAAGCATCCTGAATGGAAAGGTGGTAAAGTAATTTCCAAATCTGGGTACATAAAGGTGTACTGTCCCGAACATCCCTACTGCGTTGCTGTAAATAAAAGACGAGAAAAGAAAGCAGACGGGAAATATTATCGAAAGCAAACTTATGTTTGGGAGCATCGTCTTGTTGCTGAAAAAACTCTCGGACGATTTCTAAAACCAGATGAAGTAGTTCACCACATTGATGGGAATACCAAGAATAATGATCCTGACAATCTTCAAGTGTTTGAAACGAATGCGGCTCATCTATCAGCAACCCTCGCTGGTAAGTGTCCCGAATGGACTGCGGCTGGTAAAGCCTTTCTTTCGGCGACAGGGAACCTACGGGCCGCCAAATCCCATTTGAATCCAAAACCATATGCCAAGGAGAAGATCGAAAACTTGACCCATCTTCCAAGGTTACACGCAAAATTGGCAACACTCCCTTGCGAAAAGGTTCTCCAGCTCTTGTATTAACCACTCGTCCCTGATACATAGAAAGCACCTCATTCTCCCCTTTTATGGAACTCACAGGGCGTTCTACCCCCGTTTTTGCACATAAGATGGGCGTATCACCTGTAATACACCGATTTCCACCAAGTATGATGTGTATCTTGGTGTCCCTCCAATTCTCCATCACCCTACGCCAACTCTCTAGTGTCCACCCGTACTTTACTGGATCTTGCTTCTCCAGTATCGGCTGCTTCTCCATCAAATCAAAGAGTGTCTGCAACTCCTCGTCTGGGGTGGCTTGTATTTCTTCTGGCGATAGTGCCAGTTTGAGTTCTCCCTTCTCCACTCGCAGCTTACCAGTGGGAAAAGGTATCCCAAAGTCAGGGATTACTTCGTCGGCATAGGTTACTTTAGGCATATCGTGATCTTAGGCATCACACCCATTTGCTGGAATAGTACGTTTTGTAGGTTCTCTAGTGCGTTACCAATCTCACTCTCCTGTTTCTTCAGCCTGTGTGCCTCCCGCACTGACTTCTGATCCGCATGCAATATCTCATCAAATAGAGGCGGGTTACCAATAAAGTCTACTTCTCCGTAGTCGGTACTGTATCTTGTTACTTTCATAATAAATATTCGCTGGCACTAGGCAGGTTTGGGGAACTCAATCCCGTTATCCCTTTAGAGTTAGAAATGTGATAAAAAACCTCTATGAACCTAGTGCCAGCATAGTCATGTCAGTAGTATAACAACCCAAACAAATCCTACTGCACCCACCATGTGCTGTCTGTCAACTTGACACGTAGCCGCTTGCCACGATTTGTGTACTCGTTCCTTCTGCGGGGCGTTAAACGTGCCATAACCACCTCCCCTGTCTTCAGTATCCTTACTTTCCTGAAGTTCTTATTGGGCATCACTTGGCACACCTGTGCGTCCATCACCTCAGTGGAGGAGATCATAACTGACTTATCTTCTTTCTTCTCCCCAGAACATTCCGATTTGGTTACGACCTCCTCCTCTTGAGGACTAATAGGAGGTGTGGGTAAAGCCTCTTGCGGGTTGTCCAACTTCTCAAAGGTATCCAGTACATGCTGAGATACACGATCCCCGAATATGTACTGCTTGAGCGTGGACTCCTTGATTCCTGCCGCTTCTGCCAACTCCTTGCGAGTGACACGGCTGCTTTGAAAGCGTTCCTTAAATCCTTGTATCATGCTGTTTCTTCCTTTCGGCTTGCATTCATCTGGAATTACCAATACATGTCAAGCCCTTTAATCAAGAAAAGGAAATATGAGCGAAGAATCTGTTAAATTACCAAAGGTTAAAAAATGCCTTGCAATACAATACAACGAAAAAGGTCGATGGATATTCAGGCATAAAATATCAAAAGCAATCCAAGATGGGTTATTTGAGCACCTATATAGGTGCATGAAACCTTGTTATGTTACTCTTCATGTCCAAGATTGGATTAAGTCAGAATTAGCTATCACAGAAAATAAACTTTGCCTATTTGGGTATAATTTCGTTTTTAACACCACATCCAATGCAAAACAAGGGCAGGTAGTTATTCGATTACCTGAAATACCACATGGCCCAGCCAATATGCTTCTGGGGATGGAGATGCCTAAATCACACCTAGAACCAGCAGACACACTCAACGATGCCAAAGAAAAAACAGGATCTCTCTGAAGAACAAGCCATTGAACTTCGACAACCCTTCGGTTACAACATTATTGCCAACACCGATCCCGACTTCCTACGCCGACTCGTCATACGCATCGCAGGTGGAGCATCCATTACAGATGAGGCACGATTCCTAGCCCGTGAATGTGGAGAGTCCCAAGCCGTTTGCCGTGACTTCCTAAAGAAAACTTACGGCTGGACTGAACAAGAATACTATGACTTCCTAGGTCGCATCACTCGTGATATCAATCGCAAGATCGCAGAACGTCTCCATAAGGAAGTGGACGACATCCCCACCAAAGACCTGGTCAAAGCTATGGTCGCACTCACCAACCAATCCCTCACACTCGACGGAAGACCCACAAACATCTCCGCATCCAAATCCGACAAAATCGGTGAAAAGAGTATCGAAGACATAAAGAAATGGGCGCTCGACCAAGTACAGGAAAAGAAAGCGGAAGCCATAGACATACAACCATGAAACAAGTAGTTACCAAAATCTCCCTAATTAACGAAGACCCCAAAGCCGAATACCTCAATAACCCCATCTTCAATTGCATCGAAGTCGGCCCCGATGACGAAGCAGCAGGATCTTTCCTACGCATTAAACTCACCAATGAAACAGGAGAAGGACTACAGCCAGGTGAAATTACTCTCGATTGGAATGAATGGGACGCAATCACCAAAACTGTAGAACAGTACAGGTCTCAGTGGGACTGGGAGTAATATCTGCTTGACGGAATAATATTCCTAGTTACACTCCAAGAACCACTGCCGTTCTTGGCAAGGTATAGGATGGTCTACACGTCATACTTCCGCTACGCCATCAACTATACGTTAGCACTTGCTCAGTCGCTAGGTAACACGCTCCTTCACGGCTGCATAGCATGATAATTCCAATAGAGTGATTGTAGTACAGTGTGATTGCAGTGTGGTGAGTTTTAGTACCCTATTTAAGGTACGGGTATTAGGCTCATAGTAACAGGCAGCGGCGATCGTTCCGACCCCCCCCGCCCCCGTCATTAAGCCATGCATGACGTAACTTACTAACCGCACGCACGCAGCTCGGTAAGTTAGGCATGACGTAACTTATAGACCGCATGCCCAGGTGGTATGGTGTTAGGCATGACGTAACTTAATGCTGCGAGAAGCCTATCCGATTATGGATAGGTTGCAAGGGTTGGCTTGTGTGCTGGTTAATAGGCTTAGTTGCACTGCTATCCTGTACAACCCTACTCCATCCTGTACTTAATCCTGTACTCAATCCAACTCTCGGATTTATCCTGTTACACGCACACGAGGCTGGTGTTGCTGGAAATGGTCAAAAAATGACGAAACGTAGATTGTCGGAAGTGTTTTTTGAAAAAAGTACCCTTAAGGGTAGTGTTGTGGGTAAAAAAATAATTCTTGAAAAATTTTGGTGGTTCGTTCAATTTTGAGGTTCTTAAATATTATTGCTTGGTTGCACTGCTGGTTGCACTGAGTACAATCCATTAATCCCAGTATCTTGAATATTATGAAAAAATTGAATGCATACAAATCCTTGGCAATGGACTTCATTAATGCTTTGCTTCCTGTTGAAAAGCTTAAGATCCGCTTGCAAGTCCAAGACAAACTCAAGCAAATCGATTCTGACTTGTCATATGGCAAGCTTTTGAGCGAGCTAGGTCTTTCCTATATTGCAAGTTGCGATTCGAGCAGCAAACTTGTAAAGGGTAAGCAATACGAATTTTCAACCCTTGGTTTGTACTTGTCACCAGCTAGCAAAAGCGGTCGAAACGTTTGCGGATTCGCCGGTGCATGCAAAGCACCATGCTTAGATGAGTCGGGTAGGGTGTTAATGGAGAAAAGAGGTGGTAAATCCACTATACAGGTTGCAAGGCTTCTTAAGACTTGGTTGCATGAATTTCGTGAAGATTTGTTCACAATGGCCATTTGTCACGAGATACGGAAAGCTGAAAAGTTGGCAAAAAAGAAGGGACAAAGCTTCTGTGTTCGTCTGAATTGTACTAGTGATCTTGATTTTTCGGATATCATTGCAAGCTTTCCTAGTGTACAGTTTTACGACTACACGAAGAATCCAAATCGCCAAAGCATGGATAACTACCATCTGACTTATTCTTGGGATAGCTTCTCAAAAGGAAGGCTTCCCTTTTACAAGCAAGCTATTGCAAGGGGACAAAAGGTAGCGTTCCCTGTAGTTAAAGCTGACTTAGAGCGTATCCTAGCCTTGCCAAACACTTTGGAAATGGACTCCTCGGATTTGCGATTCTTAGATGGTGACGGCCAGTATGGCATACTTGCCATAAAAGAAACGGGTAACACCGCTCAGGGGATTCGTGACGGCTTTATGTTGGACTTCGATGGATTCAAAAAAGCTGTAAGCTGGATAGAAGGTTAATGAAGCGGGTGGGTGGTATGGGAGTCTTTAACCATAACGAAAGTAGAATTATGACAAAAGTAGTGAATAGAAAAACGGGACTGGTTTTCAATGTGGATTGCAGCATTAATAGTTTGTCACTGTGGATGCGGGAATTGATATTGATCAGGATCTGGCATTAATTGATTGTAGAAATGGAGTGATTGAATTTGAAGGGAATGATGATACGTTTATCAAAATACTGAAGGGAAAGCTGTAGAATGAAGCGCAACAAATACAAAGGTGCATGCACCAATTGCGGTGCAATAGTTCAATCTGGTAGTGGATATCTTCACTCCTACCAGTCGGGCAGACGGAAACGATTTTTCGTTGTTTGCTCCACTTGTCAGTATGAAGGGACAAGCAATGACGAAGCGGGGATTAATGATGCCCATGATGCTGCAATGCATGCAGTCCGTACTGTTCCTGGTACTCTATACATACCCAGTACTGGGTTTGTCGGTTTCCGTAATCCAGCGGGACGATGTGAAGACGCTCCATGCTGTGGTTGCTGTACTTATTAATGAAGGGAAATGACAATGATTGACTTAATCTTGAACGGGTTGTTTATAGCCTATAATGTAGCAATTGGAGCATGGCTCATTGCAATAGCCTTAAAATAAGGGACAAGCAAGGTGGGCGGGATGGTACACTTTTTAACCTGAACTGAAAGAATGATACTATGCAGAAACTAAATAAGAATGAACTAACTGATATACAAGTCCAATTAATACGGGATGACGAATCCACGTTAGATACTTTGTTGAACTGTGGAGAAATAGCGGATGCGTTCCCTAACGAATGCAGTCAAATGTTGAAAATATTAAAGCCCATAACCGACTGGCTAATAGAGGAAGGCGTGTAAGGGACAAGCAAGGTGGGTGGGATGGGAAACTTTAAACCCTAACGAAAGCAATGATATGACTAGAGATATTATAGACACTATATCCAAAGCGGAGCAAAGATTTAACGCCGCTAGGACACGATGGAAGGGCGAAAAATGGTTTAAAGAAAAAACCAGCAACGAGGTTAACCTTTTTGAACTCAGAACGATTTCCTGTGTAGATTCAAGGGGTTACTTTCGCCATGCAACCCTTCGCATACCTTTGCCGTTAGCAAAGAAATGGTTTACGCATAAAAAACCACGCATCAGCGTATCATTTACAAAGGAGAGGTTGTCTCACGGACAAGCAAAATAATCCTTGACGAAGCGGGGGGATTCCCTTTTTCTCGTCTTCTCTTTTAAATATTATGAACTGGACTTCGATAGATATCGGCAACCTCATGGGCGTTACCCACTGGAAGGGGCAAGCAAGGGTGGAGACCCTGCTGGTAAAGCCTAGGGGTGCAAAAGGGGCATACTACTATGGCGACAAAGTGGTGCGTTCCAAGTGCAGTGCAATTCTCCACATCATTGCTCGGTCTGAGTTCATAGTGATGGAACGTGGCATGGGTGCTAGGGCTAATGTGGTCAATGCTCAGGCAAAGCTGCGAGGCTACATAGAGGGGCTTTGTGACTTCAATAAGGTGCAGACTAAGGAAATCCTGCCAAGTGAGTGGAGAAGGCCCATAAAAGAGCATCTTGGGGTAAGCTGGCCTAAAAAGTCGGAAGATCAAAAGCGGCTTGCCCAGCAAATAGTTAAAAAACTTTATGAAATCGACGTATCTGAGGATGAAGCTGATTCTATCTGCATAGGTTGGGCGGCAATGCGTCTCGGATACATTAACCAGAACCAATAGAACTATGATCGAAACAATACTAACAGTAGTAGCGGCTTGGATCGCTACAACGACTCTTCTTGCGTGGTGTTTACTACGCAGTAACCAGAATAAATAACATTATGAGTTATCAATCAACGGGCGAGGTGATTGCCCTTACACCAGTCGAGCACGTCGGTCAAAACGGCATGCCAAAACGCCAACTTGTCATCAAGACCAAGGATGATAAGTTTGATAAAACCCAACCCTTTACACTACTAAAGGAACGTGCCGAAATGTGCAAGGCACAGGTTGGGGATCATGTCGTAGTCTCTTGGGACTACAATGGACGTGAATGGCAAGGCAAATGGTTTGCTGATGCCATTGCGTGGAAAATCGAAGTGCAGGGGCAAGCTGGATCAGTGCAACAAGCACAACCTGCTCCATATTCTGACAATGAGTTGGATTCTGAGGAGGTTCCGTACTGATGAAAGAGTTAGCTAAAGCACTACTTGCTGCCCGTAAAGAAATGGGCAAGCTTATCAATAACGCAAAGAATCCGCACTATAGAAGCAACTATGCTACATTGGATGAAGTCATCCGTGTGGCACAGGAACCTCTTGCCAATGCTGGGATTTGCGTACTGGAGTCAACAGCAGTTATCAGTGAAAGCAATACCACTGTGCAAAAGCTGGTGTTGCAGGAAGTTGAATCTGGAGACAGTCATCAATCCACCTTGCCGCTAATTTGCAAAGACCCGTCGAATCCGCAGCAACTAAAGTCAGCACAGACCTACGCTCGTCGTATGCTCTGGACTGCTGCTGCTGGATTAGCACCTGAGGACGACGATGGCAATGCTGCCTCGCAAGGGACAAGCAAGGCTCAACCTGATCAAGATCCGCTTGCACTACTAAAGCCGCACGAGGCTGCCATAATCGTCTTTGCAGCTTCATTGGGTACAATCATAGAGGAAGTGCATGAACTACCCTCCTCGTGGCTTAAAGACCCACACAAACTTATTGAGAAGGCTAATGATTATGCTGCCAAGAATACTGTCACCAAGGAGGTAGCGAAATGAGTAACTATCTTGCATTTGACATCGAAACTGGGCCGACCAATAACGCATTGTCCTACTTCTCTCGCAGTGAAGTGAAGCTTGGAAATCTAAAAGATCCCAACAAGATCGAAGCAAAGCTTATTGAAGCGGAGGATGAATTCCTAGACAAAGCTGCACTTTCCCCAATTACGGGGAAGGTGTTGGCAGTCGGTTTTACTGATGGTGCAGTACATGAAGTACTGACTTACGAGAGCGAAAAACGTCTGATTAGTGAGACACTGGAGCGGGTAAGTGATCAGTTAATGAAACAACAACCCGTTGTCGGCTGGAATATCATCAAGTTTGACTTCCCATTCCTCTTTAAGAGAGCAATGATGCTTGGTGTACCCTGGCCGCAACATATCTGGGATCTCAAGAAGGGATACCCTCATAGCCAGATCATTGACCTGATGCAGTACTGGAACATGGGCAACCGCATGGAAATGACCAAGATGGACACAGTAAATCGTTTTCTGTGTGGCTTTGGCAAACCATCTGGCGTAACGGGAGCCGACTTTGCTCAACTTTTTAACGGTACTCCTGAAGAACGGGAGAAAGCAATCGACTACGCATTGAACGATGTAAAGATTCTCGACAGTCTTACACGTAAGATGCTGAACCTCTAACACTTTAGCAGCAGAATATGGGTGCTGTACGGAAACGAGGCAAAGGTTACTTTCATGACCTTAGAGACCCTAAGTTCTGCTGCTATTCATTTTTACCATGATATACACAATACCAATAATCCTAACGATACACACGAACCACGAACACCTGATGCAGGTGGCAATGAAGTACCTATGAAAACACTAAGCACATACACCAAAGACATACAAACCAAGGCACAAGTAAAGAGGTCTATGCACAACATGAAGATGCTTCACGTCAGAAAGTCTGCTCGCTATATTGAGCGGGTTACTGGAGTGGATGTGACTGCATACTTGAAGGAGCAGGGAATAGAGTTGACTAACTAGCACAGAGCATCCATTGTGGGTGCATATTCAACTGTAGCAGGTTGGAGTGATTACACGAAATGAAGCATTACATTATAACTTTGCAGCCTCTCA
>Ga0208428_1001003_pt1 | contig 12149 bp, 21 predicted proteins | sample DEB08_DNA_11_FD_184535 | JGI IMG/M metagenome (GOLD analysis project Ga0208428, IMG submission 184535) | Aqueous microbial communities from the Delaware River and Bay under freshwater to marine salinity gradient to study organic matter... | ecosystem: Environmental > Aquatic > Marine > Coastal ... | reverse complement strand
ATGCACACATAGTATCATATATGCTATAATACACACACAACGCACGAGATTCTCATGTATACACAGGCACGCAAACGCATGGTAAGTGTAACACTTGACATTGAGTGTTATGATGACCTAGACCTAAAAGGTATCGACTGGAGTGATACTTTAGGTCTAGAAGGTGATGAGAATGTTCATATTACCATCGAGGAGTGTAAAGATATCTTTTAGTCTTCCACTTCCCCGACTGTCACACGAGGGCATTAGAGACCCTTATAAGACCCATAGAGAGTGCTTATGAGTGTGACAGTCGGGGAAGTGGTTAGAAAGTATTGACTTTGGGGTTGATGTGTCCTATGTTGGTTTCGTGGTCGGGAAAGTAACATTTTTCTGATCACAAGTTCTTTACATTTTTTGTGAAAATGTTTGCACAAACTCTCAACTTCGTCGATGATGTGATGGAGTATGACTATCAAGAACTCATCAACAATTTTCTGGTGCTTGGAGCACTTTGTGCCGTGATTGTTGCTGCAATGTATCAGCAACTGCGCAAGGTTAAATTCTCCACACCGTATCAAATTTCAGATTGGGTTTATCTTGGTTTAAATCTTCGTGCCGATTGTGATGATGCCGTTGGAGATGAGCGTTTCGGTGTGAGCATCAATCGTTACTATTTCGGTGTTTATGGTAACACCGCACAATGGGGCAAACTTGATGAGAATGATTGCCTCTGATTAACAACAATATGTGCCAATAGTTTTAGTGTCACAGTAAATGAGCACTGTGCCCAAAATCGTGTATTGTAGTTAAGTCGTCAAGGGATCCCCCCAATGATTGTTCCTTTCTCTGAAGTTTGCGTCGGTTGCTCACTCGTTCTCAACGGATTGGCAGGGGTGAAAGTATCATCCCGCACCGTAGATTTTATCGTCGGTGAGATTGATGGGCAATCAACTTGGAAGAAAATGTTTGTTAAACAGAAAGAAAATGTGAGAATTGCTGACCCTGGTCAGGGTATTGTTCTCTCTTGGTAATCACTAACTGTCCCTTTGCTATTTGATTATGTTTGATGCAACTTGGTCTGAGATTGTTGATGCTCCTGGTGAGATCTACGATGTGATTGAGTATAAAGAAGAATGGGAGAAAGATGATAAGTTTGACGTAGAAGATTATCTTAAGGGTAACACCGACTATTGATGTCTTTCGTATCATCTTTCTCCTATTCTAAAATGAACACTAATCTGGAAATGTTGACTGCTCGTGAACAACTTATGGAGGACATTGATTGTATCATCAATAATTACTTTGAATACTTTGATGTTCATTATGACGAAGAACTTGTGAAGATTTTGTGTGATGCTGTCTGCCGTAACTTTCCTGTTAGTTGATATAAACCGTGTCGATTCTCAAGTACTTTTATTATTGAGAATCGCGGCCGCGGGTGGACGGTTGAGCAACCTACACACAAAATGAGCACGACCCCCAAAATCGTGTATTGTAGAAGGGTCAAAGAAACACAAGCAATGGCAACTTTCCTCTTCACTTATTCAAACGGCATGTTTTCTATCTCCCCCGAAATGCAAGCAACTTGGGATGACATTATGGGTCAGATGGTGGCATTCGTGAATGATACAAATGCCGACATCGATAGTGCCTATGATTGGGTATGTGAGATGCTGGAAATTGACTCCTTTGTTGATAACGAAGGTGCATGGGATTCTTTCTACTCTGTGTGGGAATCCTGCGACAATCGTAATGACCTCCGAAACATTTACATCGACTGATGTACACTGACCCTTGCACAATCGCACTTCAAACTGACAATTATCTGATGAGCAACGTTTACACTGATTACATCGAATCCAAAGGTTACACCGTGGCAGAGTGTTACCGACCTGCTAAAAAAGAGGTTCCCGTTAACATGCGTGATCGTTATTCTTCTTATGAAGATTATCAGGAAGCACTCCACGATTTTCTCAACGGTAACTGATAACAATGCAAGAAATTAAGTTCATCATTTCTGGTCGTTTTGAACGTCCTAATGGTCACACTATGCGTGATGAGTTAGGTTACATTGCTGCCACTAAAGAGGATGCAATTGCTACATGCCAACGTCTCAATCCTAATTTCCACATTCACACTGTGAGAGAGGATCATAGTGTGCCTGAGGTTGTGAAATTGCAACCCCTTCGTTAACACTAACTCATTCGTTCCTTCATTAACATCATCATGCGTTATTCTGTTCACTGCCCATCTGCACCTTACGAAAATTCTTCCTTTGTTGATATTGACGATGCATGGGGTTTGTGTCTAGATCTCTCCGAAGAATTTGGTTATGCCGAAGTTCGTCAGGGTGATCATCTTCTAGGAAGTTACACAAACGGTCAGTGAGTTTCTATCACTAACCGTGTCGATTCTCAAGTACTTTTATTATTGAGAATCGCGGCCGCGGGTGGACGGTTGAGCAACCTACACACAAAATGAGCACGACCCCCAAAATCGTGTATTGTATAGAGGTGGAGGGGACAGCACCCCTCCCAAGTCCTTTCTCTTCTCTCTCATGCGTAAGATCGAAACCCAGATGATTGCCGCAATCAAGAATAACATTGATTGGAAATCTGCAAACACTGAAGTCATCCACACTTGCGATAATGTAAACCCTCCCGTGTCCCATGTGTATCTCCACGGCAATAAGATTGCTGAGGTTGGTGATGATTTCCTGAAACTTTATGATGGTGGTCGTCAATCAATGACCACAAAATCCCGTCTGAATGCACTTCTTTCTGAGTTTGGTTACACTTGCGGAACCAAGCAAGAGTACATTTTCCAGAAACAATTTGAGTGGTTCATTCAAATGTTTGACCTGACTGAAAAGGCAATGCGTACTATTCCTTTCACCGACGGAATGCGTTTGGCAGGATGACAACTTTGGGGGTTAAATTCCCCCTCAATTGTTTTCACTTTATCACACTATGAAAGCATCTTCAAAGACTAGAACTTGGTTAATTTTGTTCTATGAAAGAATCGGAAAGGATCCAATTATTTTTCGTTCATATGAAAATATGAAAGAATATGTTGCCAATAATAAAAAAGAAGTTGCTGCTGTATATGAATCTGAATGGAAATATATGAATACTAAGATTAGAAAAACTGATGAAGCATTCTCTAGTTTAGGTTATCTCTGATTCAAATCATGACCAAAATTCTTCACATCTCCCACCCCGAAGATACCATCCTCACAGGTGATCTTTCTGTCTTAGATTCTTTCCTCTCTGAGGGTTATCTTTCCGTCAAAATTGATGGTGCTCCGGCAATCGTATGGGGCATCAATCCTGCGACTGGAAACTTCTTCGTGGGCACAAAATCTGTCTTTAACAAAATAAAGATTAAGATCAACGAATCGCATCAGGACATTGATGCTAACCACGTTGGCAACGTTGCTGATATTCTTCACAAATGCTTCGATTATCTACCACGTACCGAAGGCATTTTTCAGGGTGACTTTATCGGTTTCGGTGGATCTGATGAATATACTCCCAACACGATTACCTATAAATTCGATGATATCGTAACTGAAGAAATCATCGTTGCTCCACATACTTTCTACACTGCAGAGAGTGACTTAAGAGATGCAATCGCACACCCGATGAAGTTCACTATCACCGACACAGTTTACTGTAAGTTTGTGAAACCCAGTGCCCGTATCTTCTCTGGCAATTATATCACCTGTGCCGGGTCGTTTGATGACATCTCCGAACCCATTATGTTTGCTAAGGTAATGGCACAGAATGTTCACTTTGTGGATGATAAGCAAGCAAAGAAGATTAAGCAGCAACTGAATAAGTGCATCCGTGAAAATACACCGATTGATGATAATGCTTTCGATTGTGATTACACTCTGATCGCATTCTGGAAACTGGTGCAATCTATCAAGGATGATGCACTTTATCTCTGTCGTAATGATGGACCAGAAGCATACATCGGTCAGGATAGAATCGATTCTGAGGGTTATGTTTACTCCAATGAGTTCGGCACATATAAGTTGGTAAATCGTCGTCTCTTCAGTGCTGCTAACTTCAACAATAACCGATTCCAAACTAATATCCAAAACGGTATCGGTTGATACAGACCCGGCAGGGGTATCCGGGTATCTTAGAAGGGTCAAAGCAACGTACCTCATGCAGAACCCTCTCAACACCGTCATCATCTGGCAGCATGTCCCCAGCTCTGCCGTCTCTGAACTCCGTCTCCGTCCCCGTCGTCGCACCATCACGGTGGAGTGGCGGTCAGGTCACTACAGCACCCATGCCGTGCGTCGTCGTGACATGCTCCGTCTTCTAGACCCCCGTCAGTCGGTAGGGCAGTGGGTGAATCGATTTGCCCTCTCCTGACCTCCCCTGATTTCTCTTTACTTTCCCCATGAAACATCTCAAAGAACTCACAAAGTACATGAAATCTGAAGGATTTGAGTTACAACGACAGAAAAGACATTTGGTCTGGAGGCATCATACAGGAGTGAAGATTCATACGGCATCAACACCTTCCTGCCGTCATTCTTTAAATCAGACTAAACGTGATGTGCGACGAAAGTTTATAGAAGTGGGCATTCGTTCGTGAACAGCAGTTAGGGGGTATTATGCCCCCTTATGTGTTGCCCGCCGTGATGCCCCCCCGTATATAAAACCCCCTAACTTCCCCAAGCTATAAACGACCCAGATCGACCTTTAAATATCAGTCTCATAAAAAAATTTTTTCATATATAAAAAATGGCAACAGGGTTCAAAGATATGCAAAAAAATCCGCAGGAAAATTTTACGACTATAGAGATCGATCCAGTAACCGGTGAGTATTATGTCACAATACCTCAATGGATTTGTGATGAGAAGGGGTGGTATGAGGGAGTAGAATTAAACATCGAGGTTGAGAACGACTGCATTATTATTGGAGATATTGAGTGATTGACTTTGTATAGATAGAGTGTTATGATATTGATGTAGTTACTTACTATTATGGCTAAAGGATTTACTGTAAAAGCAAAAACACCCAAACCATCGGAGAGTCCGGAAGAATGGGACTATGATAAGGCAAGAGAAATGGTGAAAGGCAAGGCCATTGTGTTTTGCCTACCCGGTAGGGGAGTTTCTTATACATATCTCAAAAACTTTGTACAACTTTGTTTTGATTTGGTACAGGCAGGAGCAAGTATTCAAATTTCACAAGATTACAGTTCGATGGTAAACTTCGCACGTTGCAAGTGCCTTGGGGCAAATGTGCTGCGTGGACCCGATCAGATTCCCTGGGATGGTAAGTTAAAGTATGATTATCAGTTATGGATTGACAGTGACATTGTATTTAATACTGAGAAGTTTTATCAGTTAGTTCTGATGGATCAGGACATTGCAAGTGGTTGGTATATGACTGAGGATGGTCGTACCACAAGTGTTGCACACTGGATGGAAGAGGATGATTTCCGTAACAATGGTGGAGTGATGAATCATGAAACAGGTGAGAGTATCTCCAAGCGTCGCAAACCATTTACTGTTGATTATGCAGGGTTTGGATGGTTATTGATTAAGCACGGTGTCTTTGAGCACGAAGACATGAAGTATCCATGGTTTGCTCCAAAGATGCAAGTCTTTGAGTCTGGAGAGGTTCAGGATATGTGTGGAGAGGATGTAAGTTTCTGTCTGGATGCAAAGGAAGCAGGATTTGAGATTTGGTGTGATCCTCGCATCCGCGTTGGGCACGAAAAGACTCGGGTTATTTGATGCTAGAGACAAAGTATACAATTCTCCACAGAGGGGTAGTTCTGTATAAAGGATTGACCGAGGAAGAATACTTTGATATAATGGAGGACCTTTCGATAGAGTATTATCAGAAAGGTTCTCCAAGACCACAAGATTTAGAAACTAAGATTACTAAGATTTAAGGAGTTATTATGGCAGTACGTGCAAAGGTTGGTTTAATCAAAGACGGGTTTATGCCTGGGAAGCCCAAGAAAACTCGTCAAGGAAGTGGTAAGAACACGAAGTATGCTGCTACGTCTCGTAATGGGAAGCGTAAAATGTATCGTGGTCAAGGACGATAATGGGACGTTGGATACATAAAGGAGATAAATCTAAACCAGATAAACGTTGCAAAAACGTTTTGTCTCCTAAAAAGTATGCTAAACGCAAAAAGAAAAAATAATGTATCTAGAAGGGAATCAGGAATGGGATCAAATTCATACTGATGACCTTTGGGTTTACAATAAATTAATTTTAAGTCGGAAGTTAGGTTATACATGTGGTCCTGTCGGGACTGATGTTCCTAAGTCCGACTTTTATATTATACGACCTTGTATGAATTTACTCGGTATGGGACGTTTTTCTCGTATAGAATATGTCTATAAGAGTACTGACTCATATCATCCTGCCGAATTTTGGTGTGAAGTTTTTGAAGGGGACCATATTAGTGTAGATTTTCACAATAAAACTCCAGAATTGACCGTATTAGGCACTCGTGATTCATACGAACCACTATATAAATGGAAAAAATGGGAAAAAATTGATCATGAACATCATTTTCCTACAATTTTAAATGATTTAGTAGGCAATTATGAGTGGATAAACTGTGAATTTATAGGAAACAACTTAATTGAAGTACATTTCAGACAAAATCCCGACTTTAAGTATAATAATACAGAGGCAATTCCAGTTTGGGAAAATGAAAAACCAGAAAATTTAGATTATTATCATTTTATTGTTGATGATGATTATCTACGTAAAGGATTTTGGGTAAAATAAATACAAAAAGGGATAGAAACCCCTCAAAAAGTTCTGATTGTACTAATCAGGAGTCAAAATGGGCAACTCACCTGTCGATAGAAACACAAATATTATGAGAGAAGTATGGGGAACAACAAGTTTAACATCGGATTATTGGTCATTGCCACATAAGACGAATGATAATCCCGAAGAAAGAGTAATTCAAGAAATTATGCACGATGATTTGAAAAAAGATCAAAAAAATCTTCAGGAATAGGGTATAAATAAAATTAAGAAAACTCTTTTCCAATGGCAGTTCAAAGGATATCAAGAGCATTTAAGGACATTAGTTTGTCCTTTGATCCTCATCCTATAACAAAAGACCTACCGATATTAAAAAATGAGAATGCAATTCGTCGTGCGGTGCGAAATATTGTAGAAACTATCCCGACAGAGAGATTTTTTAATTCTTTGTTGGGATCTGATGTAAGAAGAAGTTTATTTGAATTTGTCGATTTTGGTACAGCATCTGTAATTCAAGATCAAATACAGATTGCAGTTGAAAACTTTGAAGAAAGAATTGAAAATCTGATAGTTCAGGTAGATCCAATACCAGATGAAAACACTTTCAATGTAACAGTTATATTTGATATAATCGGACAAGAGTTTCCAACACAAGAATATTCATTCCTCTTAGAGGCAACGAGATAAAATGCCTTTTACAAAATATACAAATTTAGATTTTGATCAGATAAAAACTTCTATCAAAGACTATCTCCGTGCAAACTCTACATTCACGGATTTTGACTTTGAGGGGTCAAATTTTTCTGTTTTAATTGATACTCTAGCATATAATACCTATATTACAGCATTCAACTCTAATATGATTGTGAATGAATCCTTTTTGGATTCTGCAACTCTGAGAGAAAATGTTGTTTCTCTTGCAGGAAATATTGGATATGTACCTCGTTCTAGAACCGCATCAGTTGCTCAGATATCATTTAATGTATCAACTACAGCAAATACTCCTACACTCACTACACTCACTCTCAAGGCAGGTATAGTGTGTGTAGGGAGTGCAAATGATACAACATATACATTTGCAATACCGGAAGATATAACAGCAAATGTTGTGAATGGAACAGCATCATTCAATAATATTGATGTTTATCAAGGAATATTTTTAACTAAAACTTTTTTATATGATGGATCTTTAGACCAGAGATTTGTTTTAAATAATTCTTTTATTGATACATCAACTCTCAGAGTTTATATTGGGACCGAAAGTACTAGAGGAATTGAATACTTTCTTTCTGAAAATATTTTTGATGTTGATAAAAATTCGAGAATCTTTTTCCTCAATGAAGTTCAAGATGAAAGATATGAATTGAGATTTGGTGACGGAATTATTGGTAAAAAATTGGGAGAAAATGGAGACGGAACATATATTACAGCAAACTATATTATTACTGACGGAAGAGATGGTAATGGAGCTTCTAATTTTTCATTCTCAGGTTCATTAGAATCTGCAATTGGAGAAGTTATTGATCCAGGAACAGTTACCATCACGACAAATCAATCATCAATTAATGGTGGTGATATTGAACCCATAGATTCAATCAAATATTATGCTCCAAGATTATACTCTTCCCAATATAGAGCAGTTACATCAAGAGATTATGAGGCAATTATAAAAAGAATATATCCAGATACAGAGTCTGTTTCGGTTGTTGGTGGAGAAGAAATGGATCCCCCACAGTTTGGCACTGTTCAAATCAGCATTAAACCAAAAAATGGATCTTTTGTTTCAGATTTTAACAAATCTCAAATATTATCAAAGTTAAAACAATTTTCAGTATCTGGAATAAATCAGAAAATAGTTGATCTTAAGGTACTTTATGTTGAACTTGATAGTTCTGTTTATTACAACTATTCACAAACTTCAAGTGTAAATGAATTAAAATCATCCGTAATAAATTCTCTTCAAAAATATTCGGAATCTTTAGATTTAAATAAATTTGGAGGAAGGATTAGATATAGTAAAATACAACAAGTTATCGACAATACCGATACTGCGATTACATCGAATATTACTAAAATTATTATTCGTAGAGATTTGAAGGTCGAATTAAATAAATTTGCACAATATGAACTATGTTTTGGTAATAGATTTCATGTAAAACCAGAAGGTTATAATATCAAATCCACTGGTTTTAAAATTTCTGGACAATCTTCTGTAGTGTATATTACAGACACCCCAATAATTTCTTCTGGAGCAAATAATATATCCAATTCATCAGAAGCGGGAGATCTTTTTCTGAATAGGCCAAAGGTTATTAATGCAAAAACCGGTATTATCTCAATATTCAAAATTGATGAAAATGGAAATAATACTGTTGTTGCTAAAGATGCAGGAACAATTGACTATGAAAAAGGAGAAATCAATCTTTATACGGTAAATATTACAGAAACTACATCTCCCAATAATGTTGTCGAAATTCAAGCATATCCAGAATCAAATGATGTTATTGGGTTGCGAGACTTGTATGTGACATTGGACATTTCTAAAAGTGCAATAAATATGGTAAGAGATGTAATTGCTTCTGGTGACGAAATATCTGGAACCAGATTTGTTAATAGTTTCTATACTTCAAGTTATTCAAACGGAAATTTTATAAGAAAGTAGTATGATACAAACTGGAATCGAATCTAGAGTTAAGATTCAGGATATAGTTTCCAATCAACTGCCAGAATTTATTTTGGATGAAAGTCCAAAGGCAGTAGATTTTTTAAAACAATATTATATTTCACAGGAATATCAAGGCGGTCCGGTCGATATTGGAGATAATTTAGATCAATATTTAAGATTAGATAACTTAACGCCAGAAGTTATCGTCGATAATACTACTTTAAGTAATTCTATATCGAATGAAGATACTACTATCAATGTATCCAGTACAAAAGGATTTCCAAATCAATATGGTCTACTTAAAATTAATGATGAAATAATTACATATACGGGAATAACTACAAATAGTTTTACTGGGTGTGTTCGTGGATTTAGTGGAATTACTAATTATCACCAAGACACCAATCGTGAAGAATTGATATTTGAAACATCATCCTCCTCGGAACACAATTCCAACACATCTGTTCAGAATCTGAGTTCTTTATTTTTAAAAGAATTTTATAAAAAGTTGAAATCAACTTTTACTCCAGGATTGGAGAATATTTCCTTTGCTGATGAAATTGATGCTGGAAATTTTATAAGAAGAGCAAAAGATTTTTATGCTTCAAAAGGAACTGATCAAGCAATAAAAATTTTATTTTCGGTTATATTTGGAGAGATTCCATCAGTTATAAATTTAGAAGATTATCTGATTAAACCATCTTCTGCAAATTATGTAAGAAGAGAAGTTGTAATTGCAGAAGTAATATCTGGAGAAGCTACAAAAATAGTAGGACAAACTCTTATAAAAACAACTGATAAAAATACATCTGCTTCTATATCTTCGGTAGAACCTTTTACTAGAAAAGGCAAAACTTATTATAAAATTGAATTTTACATTGGAAATGATGGAAAATCTTCTGTTGAAGGAAATTTCATAATTACACCAAACACAAAATTAATTGAAGATGCTTCTGTAGGAGATTCCATTTTAACAGTAGATTCGACTTTAAATTTTCCAGAATCGGGAATTTTGATTTCCGGAAATAATACAATTTCATATACAAGTAAAACTGTCAATCAGTTCTTTGGATGTAATGGTATTAATACCACAATTTTATCTACATCAAATGTAAGATCAAATGATACATATTATTCTTATGAAGATGGAGATACTTCTAAAAAAGTAGAGGTTATTCTTCTTGGAGTAATACAAGATTTAGTTGAAGAAACTGAAGACTTTAAAGTTTCAGAAGGTGACATAGTTACTATTAAAAATTTGGGAGATAAAATTAGAAATAAAAATTCAAATCCAAAAGAAATTTTTACAAATTCTTTTATATACAATACGAGTACAAGATACCAAATTGTAAATAATGATACCAACCAATTGGGATCTGATATTGACAGATCTAGTTTAAAGGTTGGAGACGAAGTTGAAATATTGGAAAGAGGGTCTGAAATATCTACAGGAACAAACACATATATTCAAAGTATTGACAATACACAAAATACTCTAGATCTACAAAACAAACCTACTTTAGATTCCAATAAGAAATATGATATAAGGAGAAAATTAAATAAAACAAGTTCTTCAGGATATGAATTTGAAAGTGCATCTTTAGTATCGGATATTCTTAATGTATATGTTGATGGTGGTAATTATGCATATGTCGCATCAAATTCAGTTCCTTCGGAGATAAGGTCTGAATTTACAGATGAAGATGAAGATGGAAACGTTATAATTATAAAAAATTATCGACATAATATTTCATCAGAACTTAAATCTATTGGCATTTCTAGTTCTGCAAATCTTCAGGATGATGTGGTTGAGGGATTGTATAATACTATTTCTGTTGATGGAACTGAACATCCATTTTTGACTGGAGATCTTGTATATTATTTTTCAGATGGAGAACCTCTTGTCGGATTAGATACTGGCACATACTATACAGAAAGAGTATCGAATAAAAAGTTTAAACTATTCAATTCTCAAAGTTTAATAGGATCGGAAAATAATCTCAAGTTTCAAATTCCAACGTCTGGAATGGGAACACACACTTTTATTTTAAATTCTCAAAAAGATATTGATCTTGGAATACAAAAACTTTTAAGAAAGTTTCCTTTAGGGAAAAATATTGAAAAAAAATCAGGTACTAATACAGTTCCTGGAACTGTTGGAATGTTGATAAATGGTGTTGAAATTTCCAATTATAAATCAAATGACGTTATTTACTATGGACCTATAGAAGGTGCAAATATACTATCTGGGGGAAGTGACTATGATGTAATAAATCCTCCAAATATTAATGTTTCAGTTGGCAATGGAGATGTTGCAAAAATTCAACCAGTTGTTAGTGGAAAATTTGAAAAAGTATATGTAGATACTCAAGATTATAATATTGATAAAATTTCCTCTATCAATATTTCTGGAGGAAATGGGTCAGGAGCAATTATTGAGCCTGTATTAGTTAATAGACCTAGAGATGTCTTATTCAATGCCGATGAATTTTCTGCAGGTGGAGGTGTTAGTGAGAACACTAATCAAATTATATTTTTAACAGATCATAATTTTGTGAATGGAGAAGAAATTGTTTACAATTCTTTAGGAAATAATCCAATATTATTGGAAAGTGATAAAGAATTTCCAAATAATTCTACTTATTTTGTCGGGGTTACTAATAATACAACTATAAAGTTATATTATAATTTGTCTGATCAACAATCGGGAATTAATACCGTCGGCATATATACTG
>Ga0208428_1001001_pt1 | contig 12172 bp, 11 predicted proteins | sample DEB08_DNA_11_FD_184535 | JGI IMG/M metagenome (GOLD analysis project Ga0208428, IMG submission 184535) | Aqueous microbial communities from the Delaware River and Bay under freshwater to marine salinity gradient to study organic matter... | ecosystem: Environmental > Aquatic > Marine > Coastal ... | reverse complement strand
TCGACGGTCCCTGAACCTGCTGCTGGCCGAGTGGGCGAACCGTGGCCTGAACCAGTGGACGGTCAAGCAGAACGCGATCCCCATGGTCCAGGGCACGGCGTCCTACAACCTCGACTCGACCAACCCTACGTCGGTGATCGACGTCCTCGATTGCTTTGTGCGCGAGACGGTCAGCGGGACCACCACGGACCTGCCCCTGAATCGCATGAGCCGCGCCGAGTACGCCAACCTGGCGACCAAGAGCACGACCGGGAAGCCGAATCAGTTCGTGATGGACAAGCAGATCACGCCCACGATCACGATCTGGCCGGTGCCCGATAAGAGCTCGACCTATACGGTCTACGTCAACGTGCTCACGCGCATGGACGACGCCGACACGGCCGCGGACACGATGCAGATCCCTTTCCGCTTTTACCCTTGCCTGGCGGCAGGGCTTGCCTACTACATGGCCTTGAAGCGGGCCCCGGAGAAGGTGCAGCTGCTGAAGGCGCTCTACGAAGAAGAGTTCCAGCGCGCTATGTCCCAGGACGAGGAGCGGGCATCCTTCCGGGTTTCGCCCTACCTCCGCAGCTATGACATCGCCTGACCATGGCCTTCGCATCGAACAGGCGAGCCTACGGAATCTGCGACATCACCGGGTTCCGCTACCGGCTCAAGGACATGAAGAAGACCTGGGACGGGCTGCTCGTTGGGCCGGATCAATGGTCTCCAAAGCATCCCCAGCTTGAGCGCAAGCCCAGCCCGGCGGATCCCCAGGCGCTGAAGAACGCGCGCCCGGATCCCAACGCCGACGGCAACGATCTGACGGCCTACCCGCTGGTCTACACCAACGTCGGTGACGGCAAGCTGGGCACAATTTTGCAAACTTTTGCAGTCTCCTGTACTGTCGGCGCGGTGGAGGTAACCACATCATGAGCTACACCCTGGCCACCCTAAAAGCCGCCGTGCAGGACTGGATGCAGGTCGACGAGACCACGTTCAACGACAACCTGGACGAGATGATCCAGAATGCGGAGGCGCGGATCTTCAAGCTTGTGCAGCTCCCCGAGCAGCGCAAGAACGTGACCGCTAACGTGTCGACGAACAACCGCTTCCTGGCCACGCCCAGCGACTTTTATGCGCCCTTTAGCCTGGCGGTGATCGACGACAGCACCTATCACTATTTGCTGTTCAAGCACCCCAGCTTCATCAAGCAATATGCGCCGGGCACCGCTACGCGCGGGCGCCCAAAGTATTACTCGCAGTTTGATGAGGCGGCTTTTGAGCTGGCCCCGGTCCCGGATGCTGACTATTCGATCGAGCTGCACTACCTCTACAAGCCGGCTTCGCTCACCTCTGGTGGCGACGCCGGTACGACCCTGCTCTCGACCGAATACCCGGAGGCCTTGCTCTACGGCACCCTTGTGGAGGCTGCAATCTTCCTCAAGGAGCCGCCGGATGTGGTGGGAACCATGGAGAACCGTTTCAAGGAAGCCGTGGCCCGCATGAAGAACCTCAGCGAGGGCCGCGGTACCCGAGACGAGTACCGCTATGACCTACTGAGGATTGGAGTGTCTTAATGGAGAAAGATCCGGGCCTAAAGGGGAAGAAGGTCGCGATCGTCGCCCTGGGAGCATCCCAGATTGACTTCGTGATCGGGCTAGAAAACAGCAAGCAGTGGGACGAGGTGTGGTGCATCAACTCGGCGCTGGCGGTGTATCGCCAATGCGACCGGGTGTTCATGCTCGACCCGCCCTCTCGCTACCTCGACACCGAAGACGCCGGCAACCAGACCGAGATCATGCGGAAGATGCTTCCCGTGCATCCGGGGCCTATCTACACCTGCGAGCTCGACGAGCGGGTGCCTGGGGCCGTTGAGTACCCGCTGGCCGAGGTGGTTACTTATGCCAAATGCGCATATCTAAATAACACCGTGGCCTATGCCGTGGCCTATGCCTACTGGCAGGAGGTCGCGCACATTGACCTGTTCGGCGTGGACTTCAGCTACAGCCACAATCTTCACTTCGCTGAGGCCGGCAGGGCCTGCGTGGAGTTCTGGATCTCCAAGTGCCTGGAGAACAAGATCGCCATCGGGGCCTCGCCGCGGTCTAGCCTGCTCGATAGCAACGTAGGCGTGACCGAGCGGCTTTATGGCTACCATAGGTTAGAAGATCCTATGGTCGCAATGCCCCACCAGGATGAGTGGGTCCTATGCCCCAGGTCGAAGCTCAGCGAGGTCATCGAGGAGCGCGAAATCGAGCTCGTCAAGGTGGCCAAGGCCCCGGAGCCTTACCGAGGATGATGAAGGATCAGGTAGGGCCGCAGCTGGGGAATGTCATGGTCTCCACGACCCAGAACCGGGGGCATGCTCCCGAGTTCTGGGCAGAGCAGGCGACCAGGAAAATCTGCGGCATTTCGGAGCACGCGGATCCTCACGTCCGTAAGCAGGCGCTAGCTTTCCGGGACAAGGTCTATGAGGTAATCTTGGCGGAGATGCGGAGCGCTATCCGCAGCGACCGTGTTACCCTTAGCAACCAGATGAGGGCGCGCGGGGTAAACGATTTGGCGCAGATCATTCGGGAGCTTTGACATGGCCATCACCTCCGCAATTTGCACGTCCTTCAAGCAGGAGCTCCTGGTTGGGACGCACAACTTTACCAATACCACCGGCGACGCCTTCAAGCTCGCGCTCTACACGAGCTCGGCCACCCTGGGCGCCAGCACCACGGCGTACACGACCACTGGCGAGGCCAGCGGAACCAACTACAGCGCCGGCGGCTCGACCCTGACCAACGTCACGCCCTTCGCCACGGGCACGACGGCGGTGGTTGATTTCAACGACCTGACCTTCTCCACGGCGACGATTACCGCCCGGGGCTGCTTGATTTACAACAGCACCGACGCCAACAAGGCGGTGGCCGCGATCGACTTTGGCGGAGACAAGACCAGCACGGCGGGTGATTTCACGATTGTGTTCCCGACGCCGACCGCGACGGGCGCGATCATCCGGCTGGCCTAATGCGCTATGCCGCTGTCAAAGCTGGAGTTCCAACCGGGGATCGTTAAAGAGTCCACGGACTACGCCGCAGAGGGAGGCTGGGTTGACGGAAACCTGGTCCGCTTCCGCAAGGGTCGTGTGGAAAAGATCGGCGGCTGGCAGCGATACGGCAGCGGCAGTGTCGAGGGAACCCCGCGGGCCATTCACCCCTGGCTTTCGTTAGACGGTACCCGCTACAACGGAATCGGCACGACCTGGAAATACTATGTCGAGCAGGGCCAGACCTACTACGACGTAACCCCCATCCGGGCCACGACTGCAGCCGGTGACGTCACCTTCTCCGCGACCAGCGGATCCTCGACGCTTACGGTAAGCGATACGGCGCACGGGGCCGTGGCGAATGACTTCGTGACCTATTCCGGCGCGGTTAGCCTGGGCGGTGCGATCACCGCCGACGTGCTGAACCAGGAATATCAGATCACCCGTATCGTCGACGTCGATACCTACGAGATCACGGCGAAGGACACCTCCGGCGTCACGGTGGCGGCTAACGCATCAGACACCGGCAACGGTGGCGCGAGTGTCGTCGGCGCCTATCAGATCAACGTCGGCCTAGACACTTATGTGTCGAGCTCCGGCTGGGGCGTAGGGATCTGGGGCGCGGGGGGCTTTGGCTCTGCCTCGGCGATTTCTGCGATCAGCCAGCTGCGGCTTTGGACCCACGACAACTACGGCGAGAACTTGATCATCAATCCCCGGGGCGCCGGGATCTATCGCTGGCTTGAGAACTCCGGGACCACGGTGCGCGCCGAGGAGCTCTCGCAGATCTCTGGCGCGAACCTGGTGCCGACGGTTGGGCTTCAGGTGATCACCTCCGAGACCGACCGCCACCTCATCGTGCTTGGCTCCGATCCTATTTCTGGCGGCGTGCGAACTGGCGTCGTGGATCCCATGCTGGTGTCCTTCTCAGACCAGGAGAACGACCTCGACTTTGAGCCCACGGCGACCAACACCGCCGGATCCCTGCGCCTGTCGAGCGGGTCCTTCATCGTGGGTGGGCTCAAGAGCCGGCAGGAGGTCCTGATCTGGACCGACACCAGCCTCTACTCGATGACCTTTATTGGGCCGCCCCTGACCTTCGCCATGAACCTGGTGAACGAGGGCGCCGGGCTTGTCGGCCCGAAGGCCATGGCCAACGCCCCGACCGGGGTCTTCTTCGCGTCGAAGAATGGCTTCTACTTCTACAACGGCTCGGTCCAGCGCGTGCGCTGCACGGTCCAGGAATACGTCTTCAATGACCTCGACCTGACCCAGGCCTTCAAGTGCGTCATGGGCGTTAACAGTGCCTACAACGAGATCTGGTTCTTCTACCCGTCGATCGAGGATGGCACGGGAGAGATCAGCCGTTATGTCACCTACAACTACCTCGACGAGGCCTGGAGCATCGGGAAGCTGACCCGCTACGCATGGATCGACCAGGGGATCAACGATAAGCCCTTGGCCGCCCTGACCATGGACGGTAGCTATGCCCTGGTGCAGCACGAGGTTGGATATGACAACGATAGTGATCCCATGACCGGGGTTTACGTCGAGTCTGCCGACATCGATATCGGCGACGGCGACCAGTTTGCGTTTGTGAAGAAGATCATCCCGGACATGGCCTTCACGGTGGACCCCGCGGTGTCGAACACCCCGGCGATGAACATCGTGCTCAAGCGCCGTAACTATCCCGGCGACGCCTTGGTGACGGACTCGACGTCTCAGATCACCCAGACCACGCGGTTTAACAACGTGCGCACCCGTGGGCGTCAGATGGTCCTCCGCTTTGAGTCCGATGACGACGCCGCGGCCTTAGACCAAAAGGGGTATAAGTGGCGCCTCGGTGCTACCCGACTTGATATCCAGCCGAGCGGCCGGCGGTGAGCAAGCTGCTCCCGACACGGCTCCCGCTGGCCCGGGACAAGGCCGTGTCTGCAGACACGTTCAACCGCCTCGTGCGGGTTTTGGAGATCAACCTGGGGGCATTCGACCCGTCGTTCTCCGCGCACTACAATTTGGACGAGAGGGACTCTCAGCAGTTCGCCACGGGGTCGATCATTTTCAATACCACGAACATGATCCACCAGGCCTATGACGGCAACCAGTGGCGGAACCTGTACGAGCATCAGACTTACCCGACCGGGGTGTCGATCACGACCAGCCTCGGCTCAGTGACGGTGACGACGCCATGATCAGTAGAGAATTACGGCAGCGAATTGCGACCCTGACCGGGGTTGAGCTTGACCCCATGGACCTGCAACCTCCTCAGGCTTCCTCTCCGCCTATGATGGCCGAGCCTATGATGCCGCCTCAGGCTCCCGGCATGGACCCGGCTGAGCGCGAGCGCTTGATGATGATGCTGCACATGATGGGCGGCCAGCGGTAATGCTCTCTGGGAGCGGCATTGGCAGCCTAGGGATTGGCGTCGGTGTCGACCCCTTCCTGGGCGGCAGCTTTGGCGGCATGCCGGACTTTGGCCCCACCGGAATCGGTGGCGCGCTTGGCGTGCCCCTGGGCGTCGACTTCAACGTAAACATCGGCAATGCATCGAACCTGGATCTCTTGAACCGGGTCGCCGCGGCCGTCAATGAGCGTTACCCGACGCAGACATCTGCCCCCGCGCCAACGCCTGCCGTTGCCCCGACCTCTCAGCCTGCGCCTGCCGTGGGCACCCAGTACACCGGCATCGCTGCCCAGGAGCTCACCGGCGAGCCCGACCTTGATCGTCAAATTCTGGCCGCAAGAGACGCCCAGGCATCTCGCGTCGGGGCCACTCCGGGGGCTGTTGAGGCCTACCAGGAAGACATCGCTGGGCTGAGCGAGTTTTTGAATCGCCCTGAGAATGTCGCTTACCGGGATACACGTCGCCCAGAAATCAAAGCCGCTCTCGGCGCCTTGGCGTCTGCCTTCGTCCCTGGCGCCGCAGCCGGCATCGCTGGTTCTTTGGGTGGCGGCGCGCTTGCCTCGGCCGCTACAGGGGCGGCCCTTGGGTCTGGCGTTGCGGCAGCTACTGGCCAGGATCCGATCAAGGGCGCCTTGACTGGGGCCCTGGGGGGCTTTGGTAAGGGCGCGCTAGATGCTGCCGCCCGTACCGGGGACGCTGCATCTGGGATTGCGTCCTTGGCCAGCACGGGCGCTACCGCTGCGGACGTCGCCAGTGAGGCGCCCGGGATCCTTGACGTCATCGGCACGGTCGCAGACGTGGCGCGCTCTCCGGTCGTCAACGCGGCAAGAGCCTATCAAGAAGAGAAGGAGAGAGAAGAACGGCGGCAAGCTGCGGCAGAGGCGGAGCGCCAAAGGGTAGCCCGAGAAGCCGAGGCTGCACGCCAGGCAGAAGAGGCACGCCAAGCTGAAGCGGCACGGGCTGCAGCTGAGAAGGCCGAGGCTGACCGAATCGCGGCAGAGAAAGCCGAGGCAGATCGTATCGCCGCTGAAGCAGCTCGGCAGGCGGAAATTGAAAGGCAAGCTGAGCTTGATCGGCAGGCCGCAGCGCGTGCAGAGAGAGAGCGCCAAGCAGAAGCAGCACGTCAAGCTGAGATCGCACGCCAAGCGGAAGCCGACCGGATTGCTGCCGAAAAAGCGGAAGCAGATCGCATTGCCGCAGAAAAGGCCGAAGCCGACCGGATCGCGGCAGAGCAAGCAGAAGCCGCTAGACAGGCCGAACTTGAGCGCATTGCTGAAGCAGAGCGCATCGCGGAAGAAGCTGCGCGCCAACGGGAAGCCGAGCGTCGCGCCGCAGAGGCTGCTCGCAAAGCCGAGGAAGAGGCCGCGGCTCAGCGCGCAGCTGAGGCTGAAGCCCAGCGCCAGGCGGAAGAGGCGGCTCGGGTTGAGGCTGAGCGCGTTCGCGCGGAACAAGAAGAGGCAGCCCGCAAGGCTGCGGAAGAGGCCGCAAGGCAGGCTGCTGAGGCTGCTGCTCGCCAGCAAGCCGAAGAGGAAGCCCGCCGGCAAGCTGAGATCGATGCTGAGCTGAAGCGCCAGGCAGAGATCGAAGCCCGTAGGGAGTCTGAACGCCGGGCGGAAGAATCACGCCGCCAGGCCGAAGCCGAAGCACGTCGCCAGGCTGAGGAAGAAGAGGCCAAACGTGCCGCCGAAGAAGAGGCTGCGCGTCAGGCCGCTGCCGAAGAAGCTCGCCGCCGGCTAGAAGAGCTTGAGCGGCAGCGTGCTGCCGAAGAGGCTCGCAAGGCGGCCGAAGAGCAGGCCCGAGTAGAGGCTGAGCGGCAAGCGGCCGAAGAAGCGGCAAGGCAACAGGCTGAGGCCCAGCGCCAGGCCGAGGAGGCCGCTGCTCAACGGCGCGCTGAAGAAGAAGCGGCTGCCCAGCGCGCTGCAGAGGAAGAAGAGGCACGGCGCGCCGAAGAAGAGGCACGGCGTCGCGAGGAAGAGGAAGCCGCCCAGCGGCCTGTTTATGTCCCAGACCAGCCTGTGCCTGAGCCGCCGATTGAGATCATTATCGACGACATGCCGGCCCCGGAGCCTCCGCCAATCGTGATTGAGCCCCCGGTCCTCCCGCCGCCTCCGGTCGAGCCGGACGTGATCGAGCCCGAGCCGGAAGAAGAGATCGTGATCGAGCCCGAGCCGGCTCCGCCTGAAGAGGTAATTGTCCCTGACGACACGGCTCAGGAAGACGAGATTATTGTCGTGCCTGATGGCACCGGCCCTTCTGGCCCTCGCCCGATCTCAGGCCCGGGGTCGGTCCCCGGCGCAACCCCAGGTGGAGAGGGGCCGATCGACGAGACGATCGAGGAAGAAGAGCCGCCGATGCCGATGCCGGACGTAGGGATCCCGAGCGGGGGCGGAACGCCGCAACCTCCGGCGCAACAGCCTCCGGCACAGCAGCCTCAGCCCCAGCCGCAGCAGCAGGCTGGCATCTCTGGATTGCTGCCTCTGTTTGGCATCGGGCTGCTCGGCCAATACCTCCTTGGCGAGGCTCAGAAGCAGCAGCCGAGGGGGCCGATCCCGCTGGAGCAGCAGTCCTCGACGGGCTACTACAACATTGATCAAGAGATTCGCCGAAGGATGGGCTTAGGCGGATAAACTGCTAAGATGCGGCAAAGGATTTGAGGGTTGAACAATGGCTAATCCGCTTCAAGGAATCGTGACGCTAGGCGGCAATATTCTAGGTGGCCTAGGAAACGTCGCCTCGGGTATTTTTGGGACGAATCCCAAAAACCCTATCGGCACTCAAGTTCAAACCGCTGTCGGGAATGTCCTGAACACGAACACGAGCAACCCGATCACGCAGCAGGTCGGCCAGTTTATCGGCAACCTCCTGGGCACAAACACTGGGGGCACCTCCAGCGGCAACCTCCTTGGATTTTCCGGCCTCGGTGGGTCTGGCGGCAGCAGCGCCGGCGGTCTGCTCGGCGGTCTGCTCGGTGGTTCTGGCGGGATCGGCAACCTTCTCATGGCTGGGGTCCCTGCTTATCTCCTGGGCAAAGCGGCCATGGAAGAGGCTAAGAACCAGCGCGGCGTGCCCCTTATCCCCTTGACCCAAGAGACCAGCGCAGGCCGCTACAACATTGAGGCCGAGATTCGCCGCCGCATGGGCCTTCCTGCGCCGGATCCGGTGGAGTTTGGCATGCTGCCCGCGAGCACCATCCCCGTCCTTTCCGGCGGTCGCGCAGCGCCCCGTGGCGGCGAAGCTGTTTCCTATGAGCTCGCTTCTGAGCGGGTCCCGGATCTCGTGCGAGCCACCGCATCTCCGGGTCGAATCCCGGCGAGCATGGTCCAGCGCTACCGCAATGGCGGCATCGTGGCCCTGGCGGAAGGCGGCTCACCCATGGTCGAAATTGAGATCGAGACCGAAGACGGTGAGTCCATGGACGCCGACGAGTTTGAGCGCATGAACGGCGGCATCAACGGCGAGGGCACGGAGACCAGCGACGACGTCCCGGCCATGCTGTCTGACGGTGAATACGTTATGACCGGCCGGGCAGTACGCGGGGCCGGCGCCTACGACCTCAATGTCGGAGACGGTGGCATCATCACCCTCACCCCCGGCGGCGAAGAAAGCCGTGAGCGCGGCACGGACCTCATGTACCAGATGATGGCTCTCTTTGAAGAGTTTGCCGGCGCTCCGGAGGAGGATGACTGATGGGTGGCTTATCGATCCCGCAAGCGCAGCGAGAGCAAATTGCACAGCGTGTTTTACGCATGGCCGTTGGGAGCTCTGATACCCCGGTCGACCTGCGCTTTGACACCAATGGAGACGGTCAGATCGATATCCGGGACTCTCTCAGCATCCTCAAAGGTGAAGCCCCGGCCTCTGTGTATAACGCCCAGCCGGCTGGCGGCACGGTCTACGCCGGCGGAACACCGGGGTTCTATAACAACCCGGCGAACTCCGCGCCGTTTGCCCCGACCCAAGCCGCCGCTCCAGCTACTGGCTCTATCCCTGAGGGCACGCCGGCATCCGAGTTCACTTACGTCCCGGGGATCACCCGCACCCAAACCCAAATGGACCCGATTACGCAGCAGCTGCTGTTCGGCCTGGGTGGTGAAGGCGGGTTCATCCCCGGGGCCATGCGCGCGGCAGAGCGTGTCTTCTTCGACGAGCAGGGCCGTGCCCGGGTCATCCCGCAAGAGATCGCCGGCTTCAGCCCGGACCAGATCCGTGCCTTTGAGATGGCCCGCGAGATCGGCGGCGTGCAGGCGCCCTTCCTGCAGCAGGCGCAAGAGCAGTATGCCCGCGGCATCACCGGCCTTCAGGCAAGCCAAGCCCAGCAGCTCGCTGCCCAGCAACGGGCCCTGCAGGCCATTCAGAGCGGGGCTACGACCGAGGAGGCTCTGCGGCAGGCTGGTCTCCAGGACATCCTTGGCGGCATCTCGGCAGGCCGCCAGCGGGCCGTAGGGGCAGAAGAGCAGCTCGCCCGCAGCCTTGCCCAGCTCGGGCAAGAGCAGCGCGCCGCTACCGGCGCCTTTGGCCGGGAAGTCACCGCAGCAGAGCGGGCTGCTCAGCAAGCCGCCGGGGACTTCACCGGCGCCCTCCGCGGCGTTGAGCGTATCGGCGGTCGAGTTTACGACGAGTTCGGCCGCGATATCACCGAGTCCATGGGCATCGCCGAGCGCGCAGCTGGCCAGTTTGGCCAGGGCCTAGGTGAGGTCGAGGACATTGCCCGCCAAGCAGCTGGCCAGTTTGGACAAGGAGTGGGCGCAGCTACCCAGGCCCTGCGTGGCGGCATTGGCTCCCTTGAGGCGGGTCTTGGGCAAGAGCTCGGGATGGCTGGCGCGGCTACGGGACGCTTTGGCGCAGGCCTAACCGACGTGCAGCGCCGCGCCCAACAGGCAGCTGGCCAGTTTGGCGGGGCCCTGGGCGAGTCGGCTGGGCTCCTCCGCGGCACGACTGGGGGCTTTGACCCCAGCATGACCGGCGCCTTCATGGACCCGTTTGAAGAGGCTGTGGTCCAGCAAACGATTTCCGACGTCCTGGAGCGCGGCGCGCAGCAGGATATCGCGGCCCGCGCCGGTGACATCGCTCGCGGCGGCGAGTCCGCATTCGGCTCCAGGGCTCGCCTGGGCGCCGCTGAGCGCCAGCGCGCCTTGGGCCGTGGTCTTGGGGAGGCCATCGGCGCACTGCGCTCTGGCGGCTTCCAGCAGGCCCAGCAGGCGGCCATGGGCGAGTTTGCCCGCCAGCGTGAGGCAGAGCGCGCGGCGGCATCCGGCCTCGCCGGCCTGGCTGGCCAGGAGCTCGGGGCCCAGGAGCGCCTTGCTTCGACCCTCGGTCAGACCGAGGCCCAGCGTCTTGCTGCCGAAGCGGCTCAAGCTGGCCGCCTTGGCGCTGCCGGCGCCCAGCGCTTTGGGGCCCAGCAAGCCCTCGCAGGGCAGCTCGGTTCCGAAGCCCAGCAGCGCCTCGCTGCACAGCAGACCCTCGCCGGTCAGCTTGGCCAGACCGCAGCCCAGCGCCTTGGCGCCCAGCAGCAGCTTGCAGGCATGGCCGGCACGGCCGCTCAGCAGCGCCTGGCGGCAGGTCAGGGCTACGGCCAGCTCCTGCAGTCCACGGCAGGGCAGCAGCTTGCAGCTCAACAGGGCTTGGCCCAGCAGATGGGCCAGGCTGCCCAGCAGCGCCTCGGTGCGCAGCAGCAGCTTGGCGGCGTCCTCGGGCAGCAGGCAGGCACCCTCTACGGCGCAGGCACCCAGCTTGGCCAGACCCTCACGGGTCTTGGGCAACTCGGGCAGCAGGCGCGCATGGGCGCAGGGCAGGCGGCTCTCGGCACGGCCGGGCAGCTCGCTGGAGCTCAGCAGGGCCTCGGCGGAGTTTACGGCCAGCAAGGCCTGGCCCAGCAGCAAGCCCAGGCAGGCTTTGGTGGGTTCCTCGGTGGCCTTGGCCAGCAGGCTCAGGCGGGCCAGCTGGCGGGCTTGCAGGCCCTCACCGGAATCGGCGGCCTGCAGCAACAGCAGCAGCAGGCGGTTCTCGATGCCCAGCGTCAGGCAGCCCTCCAGGCCCAGGCCGCGCCGCTGGCTCAGTACCAGGCCCTGCAGCCTTTTGTCGGCATGGCCCCAACTGGGCAGACCCAGATCAGCACCCAGTTCGCTCCTGCGCCCAGCCCGCTGCAGGCCGGCATCCAGACGGGGCTTGCTACGCTCAGCGGCTTGGGCAACCTGTTCGGCGGGCTAACCGGGGCCCAGCAGAGGATCATCTAAATGGCGATGAATCGAGCGCAGATGTTCAAGCAGGTGCGGGGCTATCAGATCGGCGGCGGCATCAACTCGCTGTTCCCCCCGCAGGCTCAGACCCTGGAGGAGATGCTCGGTCTGAAGAGCCCCTTCGCCCCCGGGCAGGTCTCCCCTGTGCAGCGCTCGGATTTCGACATGCTCGCGCAAGGCGCTATGGCGCCCGACACCTACGGCCAGGTCACGCTGCCGACCCTCGATGCGTCTCTCGATCCCGTCTACCCGGGGTTGCGCGAAGCATTGACGCCGCCTGAGTCGAGCCCCGTCGCCGCCCTTGCTGAGGCAGGTGGCGCCCCTGACGCGGCCATGGATCTCAGCCCCTATGACAGCCAGATCGAGCAGATCAAGAAGCTTCTGGGTGGGGACAAGACCTACGAGGAGCGCCTCTCTGGCTACCAGGAACGCTTAGCCGGGCTTGTGCCCCCGCAGGAGCGACCGAACATCTACGACATCGCCGGCGACCTTGCCCGCGGCATGGCGGCCCAGGAT
>Ga0208428_1001000_pt1 | contig 12176 bp, 22 predicted proteins | sample DEB08_DNA_11_FD_184535 | JGI IMG/M metagenome (GOLD analysis project Ga0208428, IMG submission 184535) | Aqueous microbial communities from the Delaware River and Bay under freshwater to marine salinity gradient to study organic matter... | ecosystem: Environmental > Aquatic > Marine > Coastal ... | reverse complement strand
TGGCTCAGCGCGTTACTTTAGCGCAAACACAAATGCAAATGGCTACATCAAATCCGCAAATGCACAACATGCATGAAGCGTACAGACGTATGTATGAAGCACTTGGTGTTAGAGATATTGACATGTTACTTCCTCCTCCTCAACAACCACAACCAGAAGATCCCGGAATGGAAAATGCTAAGTCACTACAGATGATGAAGCTACAAGCATTTCAAGGACAAAATCATATGGCACATATCAAAGCGCATCAAGCGTTTATGTCATCAGCTTTAGTAAAAAATAATCCACCAACCATGGGTATTTTACAGTCGCATATTTCTGAACACATCGCATTGATGTCAAGAGAAGAGATAACACAAAAAAATGCACCATTAATGGAAGAACAAGCACAACAATTTGGTGGACAAGTACCACCAGAACTTATGCAACAATTTCAAATGCAAAATGAAAATGAAATTGCGGAAAGAATTGTGCAAGTGACAGAAACTTTAGTAGCAGAAGAACAAGAATACCTTGAAGGACAAAATTCTGATCCACTTATTGACCTAAAACAACAAGAACTTAACCTACGTGCACAAGAAATACAGCAAAATAAAGAAAATGCTGATAAAAAACTTGATCTTGACGTTGAAAAACTTAATTTTGAAGGTCAAAAACTTGCACAAAAAGATGAAATGGACAAAGAAAAGCTACAAAGCCAAGAAGATCAAGCAGATCTACGAGCAGAAATAGCATTACGAGGACAAAGGAGGCAAGATGGCTCTAAGTAAGTCAGTAATTCAACAATTAATGAAAAAATATAAGCGCCCTCTTGGCACAAGAGTGGGTGAAACACGAAACATAGCACAACAACTTAAAAAAGGTGCTAAAGTATCGGGCTACATGGCAAAAGATGGAGGCTATATTGTTAAAAAAAGGAAAAAAACTGTTAAAAAACGGAAAAAATAATAAACCTAAAGAAATTTTAGATGAAGTGTTTGCTTTTGCGGATCAACATCCACAAGACCCAATGGCGCTAAGTGCATCATTGATGGTTGTAGCTAAGACAATTTATCTAGATATATTGGGACCAGAACAAACCTCAGAAATGTTTTATGCATTTGCACAAGATTTAGAGAATCACAAATATGAAAAGGCGACAATCCACTAATGGCTCTTTGTAGACATTGTGAACATGAATGTCACCATGGTAATGGCGGTAAATGCCATTGTGGTTGCTTAAATTGCGAACATGATGTAAAAGATGCATTACAAAAACTTGAGGAAGTTTTAGATCCAATAAAAGTGGTCGAGTTTGAACCAGATTTTGACTTGACTGAACACTAGGAGGAAACATGAACTTAGTAAAAGACTTATGGGCACATTTAAAAGAATGGTCCGATTGGAAAATGAAGGACTGGATTAAGGCGGGTATCGTAGCAATTATTGTACTCATCATTCTTAGTCAATTAGGAGGAGGAGCTTAGACTTATGGTCTGGCAACTCTTAGCTAAACCTTTACTTGGCGTCGTCGCGGACGGCGTCAAGGGTTTTGTAGAAACCAAAAAGGCAAAAGCAGAATTAAAAGTAACAGAAGTTAAAGCAGCTACTAAGCTGAAACAAGATCAGATCGCTGGCAAAGTGGCTTGGGAACAATCAGCGGTAGATCAAATGAAAGGAAGCTGGAAAGATGAACTAATTTTAATTTGTCTTCTTGCTCCAGCGACACTCGTATTTTTTCCCGGAATGACAGAACACATTGAAAAAGGGTTTATTGCCTTGCAATCTCTTCCGGATTATTATAAGCACCTTTTATACATAGCCTGCTCAGCGAGCTTCGGCATTAAGGGCGCGAAAGGAGCTGTAGGTTTATTTAAGAAGAAATAACTTATGGACGCAATATATTTAGCTGAGAAGCTATATAGAGTAATTAGGACTAGACAAACCCAACTAACTGAGATAATTATCAACAATCAAGTAAAAGATTGGAATGATTATCAGAATCATTTAGGTCAACTTGATACTTTAAACTACATAGAACAGGAACTCTCGGACCTGCTAAAGAAACAGGAGCAAAATGACTAACTTAATTTTACCAACACACGTTGCAAAAGCGCGTGCTAAACAAGTAAAAAAAGAAGCAAAGAAAAAAGAAGAATCTAAATTACCAGAACCAACAGGTTGGAGACTTTTAATTTTACCTCATAAAGGAAAAGGTAAAACAAAAGGTGGTGTTTATCTATCTGATAAAACAGTAGAAGAAACACAGATTGCAAGTAATGTTGGTCTTGTACTAAAAGTTGGACCAGATGCATATAACGATGAGAGTCGTTTCCCCAACGGCCCATGGTGCAAGAAAAACGATTGGGTAATATTTGCTAAATACGCCGGTTCACGTCTCAATATTGAAGGTGGAGAACTACGCTTACTAAATGATGATGAAATTCTTGGAGTTGTAGAAGACCCCGAAAGTATCTTATCGCCAGTAACACATTAACATGGAGAGGAACCCATGCCCGAAGCACAAGAAGCATTAAAAGAAGATAACATTATGGTTGATCTAGATACGTCTGGAAATGCTGTTGATGTTGAACTTAAAGATGCAAAACAAGAACCGGAAGTTGAAATAAAAACAGAACCGGTTAAAGAAGAAAAAAAAGATGAACGCGAAGAGTATAGTGAAGGTGTCAAAAAACGTATTGACAGATTAACATATAAAATTCGTGAGGCAGAGAGAAGAGAAAAAGAAGCTCTTAGTTTTGCTGAACAAATTAAAAAAGAGCGTGATGATCTACAAACAAAGTTTACAAAACTAGATGATGGTTATGTTAATGAGTTTGCTGGTCGTGTAAAATCAGAACTGGAAACAGCAAAAGCTACATTAAAACAAGCTGTTGCAGCAGGCGATGTTGATGCACAAGTTAATGCAAATCAAGTTCTCGCAAGACTAGCTATTGAGCAAGAGCGTATAAATGCTACGGAAGAGCAAAGAAAATTATACGAAAAATCTCAAGAAAATGCTGGACAGACTATACAACAACCTGTACAAAGTAATGTACAACAACAGCCACCGGCTCAACCGGACCCTAAAGCAGAAGCTTGGGCCGAAAAGAACGAGTGGTTTGGAAAAGATGAAGCCATGACATATGCTTCGTTTGGTATCCACAAAAAGCTTGTGGAAGAAGAAGGATTCAATCCATCTTCTGATGAATACTACGAAGAGATTGACAGAAGGCTCAGACAAGAGTTTCCCCAGAAGTTTAACGATGGGGGAGAAGTCCAAGGAGGTAAACAACCCGTCCAAACGGTTGCCTCTGCTACAAGGACCACACGAACTGGACGCAAAACAGTGAGGCTCACACCATCACAAGTAGCGATTGCTAAAAAATTAGGTGTGCCACTTGAAGAATATGCGAAATACGTGAAGGAGTAGGCATATGAATAAAATTGATGAAAATAAGACTCCACGCGCTGCTCAATCCCGCGAGAAAACGACTCGTAGGAAACCATGGGCACCCCCGTCATCCCTAGACGCACCTCCTGCACCCGATGGGTACAAATATAGGTGGATACGCGCTGAAACTTTAGGGCAAGCAGATAATAAAAATCTAAATGCTCGATTAAGAGAAGGCTTCGAACTCGTAAGAGCCGATTCCGACGACGGTATGTATCCGACAATACAGGAAGGGAAATACCAAGGTGTTATAGGCGTTGGTGGTTTATTACTGGCTAAAATTCCAGTAGAAATCGTTGAAGAGCGAATGGCTTACTTTAAACAGCAAGTTCTGGATAAAGAAGAAGCGGTCGCAAATGATTTACTAAAGGAACAACACCCCAGTATGCCGGTCTCTAAACCAGATAGGCAATCTCGTGTAACCTTCGGTGGCAACAAAAAGAACTAATTTTCTAGCTCTTTTGTCCATCGAATTAAAATTATTAACCCTTTAAAAAAAGGAAAAAACGATGGCAAATAAAGACGCAGCTTTCGGGTTCAGACCCGCTAGGCATCTTACAGGCGGTCTAATTAGAACAAACGAGTACGCGATAGCTAACAACTACGGTACTGCGATCTATCATGGTCAAGCAGTAAAAGCTGTTGCAGCAGGTGGCATTGAGTCATGCGCTGCTGGTGAAGTAGTTTTAGGTATTTTCGCCGGATGTTTCTATACAGACCCAACTACAAGTAAGCCAACTTTTAGTAACTATTATCCGGGCAGCGTTGCTGCTGCTGATATAGTGGCTTATGTATACGACGATCCAAGAATCGTCTTCGAAGTCCAACACGATGGTACTGGCACAGCAGCTATGAACTTTAGTGGTTTTGATTTAGTAGGAACGGGTGGAAGCACTCTTTCTGGAAGATCTACACAAGAGTTAGATACTTCTAGTTCTACTACTTCTGGACAATTTAAACAAGTCGGTATCTCCAAGGATCCAAACAACAGCGATACAAGTGCTGCAAATGCTAATGCATACGTAGTACCTAACGTTGGCGAGCATACTTGGTTACTAACCACTGCAATATAATAGGAGGGTTTAATGCCAATTTCTAGATCACAACTGGTAAAAGAGCTTGAACCGGGCCTAAACGCTTTGTTCGGGTTAGAATATGCCAGATATGAAAATCAGCATGAACAGATTTTCGATACAGAAACATCTGATCGTGCTTTCGAAGAAGAAGTAATGCTATCCGGTTTCGGTACAGCGCAAGTAAAACCAGAAGGCACAGGCGTAAATTACGACGATGCTACTGAGTCTTTCACTGCGAGATACACTCACGAAACTATAGCACTAGCTTTTGCGATTACTGAAGAAGCTGTAGAGGACAACCTTTACGACACAATCAGTTCTCGTTACACAAAAGCACTAGCTCGTTCAATGGCTAACGCTAAACAAGTAAAAGGTGCGAACGTATTAAACAATGCGTTTGATTCATCTTTCACTGGTGGAGACGGCGTAGAATTATGTTCTACTGCTCACCCATCAACTGGCGGTACCATTTCAAACGAACTAGCAACATCTGCTGACCTAAATGAAACATCTTTAGAGCAAGCACTGATTGACATTGCTGGATTAACTGACGATAGAGGATTAAAAATCGCTCTAAATGGTCAAAAGTTAATCATTCCAGTAAACCTTCAGTTCACTGCTGAAAGACTGATGAAATCTGGTCAAAGAGTTGGTACTTCTGATAATGATATCAACGCTATAGGTAGCATGGGAATGATTCCTCAAGGTTATGTAGTAAATAACTACTTAACTGATACAGATGCATTCTTCATTAAAACTGATGCACCTAACGGATTAAAACACTTCCAAAGAGCGCCAATTTCCACTAAGATGGAAGGCGATTTTGAAACTGGAAACGTTAGATACAAATCTAGAGAGAGATACTCATTCGGGTTCTCTGACTTTAGAGGTATCTTTGGTTCACCGGGAGCATAATTACTCTTAACTTGTGGGGGCATTGTCCCCCACATGACAACTAGGATAACTGGTTATACTGACTGCCCTAGCAGACGCTCGTAGAGATGGTATGACTTACTTACGAGGTAAAAATGGCTAATTCAACTTTTTCGGGTCCTATTAGATCTGAAAGCACAGTTAAAACTATTAGTAAAAGTGCTTCTACTGGAGCAATAACTGAAATCATCACTATGGGTGATGCACCAGTTGCTTTAGGTGATGAAGACAAAACTCTTGACGCTGCAACACATAGTGGTAGAGTTCTTGTAGTTCCGGGAATCGGTGCTAACAGAACAATTACATTACCATCACCAGTTGCTGGTCAAACTTACAAACTAATTTATGGTGGTGCTGCGGAAGAAACAGAAAATGTAATTATCAAAACACCGGGAAATTCTAATTTCTTTTTAGGTGGTATTGCTCATTTAGATTCTAATGCAGATAACGTATCTGTTTATTCTGATGGAAACTCCAACTCACAATTAACTTTAACAGACACTGGTTTGTTTGAGATAAACATTGTGGCGAAGGATAGCACTAACTATTACATTTGGGGCTACGCTGAAGGTGCTGATGCACCTGCATTTGCAGACCAATAAAATAATATCGTGGGGCTACGGCCCCACAGTTCTTAATTAAGGAGGGAACATGGCAGACACAGTTACAGGACCGACTATCCTACAACAAAACGATAATAGAGTTGTTATTAAAATAGTTAATCAATCAGACGGCACAGGAAGCACTACAGTTTTTGGCGATGTATCAGCATTAGCTGCTAGATCAGACGGAACTGCTGTAGCACATTTAGGATTACTTAGAGTTTGGTATTCTTGTCAAGGTGGCGATGGAGGAGACTCTTACGCACGTTTAGATGAAGAAGATTCAGACGGAGATATTCCTATTATAGGATTAACTGGTGCAGGTTATTGGGATTTTAGAGAGTTTGGTGGTATACCAGCAGACAAGTCTAGTAACAGTAATCAAAGCGATGTTAACTTTGTTGTACCGGGTACCGCGGATTCTGGTAATATGTACACAGTTATTGCAGAGTTTCAAAAAATCTATTAATAATGATTAGTAGGTCTTCGATGCCACAACAAATATCAAAAGCTGGAAAAAAAGCTTTAAAAAAGCATTCTAAGCAACATACAAAAAAACACATGTCTTCTATGAAGAAAGCCATGAAAAAAGGTAAAAGTTTTAAAAAGGCTCATAACAAGGCAATGGGAAAAGTAGGTAGATAATGGCAACATCCGGAACCAATACTTTTAATTTAGACGTTGATCAAGTTATTGAAGAAGCATTTGAAAGATGTGGAATTAATTCTAGATCGGGTTATGATTTAAAAAGCGCAAGACGTTCACTTAATATTATGTTAGCTGAATGGGCTAACAGAGGTATTAATCTTTGGACTGTTGAGCTTAGAACATTAACACTAACAGGTAGCACAACAAGTTACACACTCGATAGTGACTTAGTTGACATACTTGAAGCAGTTGTATTTAAAGCATCAGATACTACAACAGATATCGAAGTTGATAGAATAAGTCGAGCTGAGTATTTAAATATTTCTACTAAATCTAGTGAAGGTACACCGGTACAATACTTTTTGGAAAGAGGAGCATCAACTCCTACATTGTATCTATATCCAACACCAGATGGTGCTCATACATTTAAATATTATGGGTTAACTAAAATACAGGATGCAGGTAACTACAATGATCAGTTAGAAGTTCCAACTAGATTTTTACCCTGCTTAACTTCTGGTTTAGCTTATTACACTTCTGTAAAAAAAGCACCAGAAAGAACACCTTTACTAAAACAATTGTATGAAGAAGAATGGCAACGTGCTTCGGAAGAAGACAGACCACGTTCTAGTTTCTTTGCTACACCAGAGAGAGGATATATCTAATGGCTCATGCTTCTGGTAAATATTCAAAAGCAATATCTGATCGTAGTGGTATGGAGTTTCCTTACAAAGAAATGGTAAAAGAATGGAATGGTTCTATGGTCCATAAATCTGAGTTTGAAGCTAAACATCCACAGCTTGAAAGACAGAGACACGCGGCAGATGCACAAAGTGTTAAAGACGGTAGACCAGATAGACTAGAGCCTATAACTGTTTTTGTTGGAGGAGCAGGATTTTTTGATTATAATAATTCTATGCAACCAGCAACAAATAAAAAACAACCTTTAGTTGTATCATCTATTGGTACAGTAACAGTGAGTACATCATAATGGCCGTTACATATTCAGAATTAACACAACAAATATTAGATTACACAGAGGTTAGTACAGATGTACTGACAGCTACAAGAACAAATGATTTTATTGAACACGCTGAAAACAGAATATTTAGAGATGTCGATTTAGACGTATTTAAATCTCATCAAACAGCAAATCTTGTAGCAAGTAGTGCTTTTCTATCTTTACCGGGTGGAACGACACCCACACCAGAATCTCTTGGTACTATTAGAACAATGCAGATATTTTCTCCTAGTTCTACAACAAGATCATTTTTAGAACAACGTGATATTAGTTATATGAACGAATATTGGCCAGATCGAACAGCAACGGGAACGCCACGATATTGGGCATGGTGGGATCACAACACAATTTATGTTGCACCAACACCAGATTTAGCTTATAACGTTGAGTTAGGAATTACTAGATTACCAACAAGACTATCTAGTTCAAATACAACCTCTTGGTTGGGTAATAATGCTCCGGCACTATTGCTTTATGGATGTCTTGCAGAAGCCTTCAAATTTTTGAAGGGACCAGCGGAAATGCTGCAATTATATGAACAATCATATCAACGTGCCCTTCAAGAGCTAGTTATAGAACAGCAAGGAAGACACCGAAGAGATGAGTACATGCACGGGGCGTTAAGAACTCCTTTGCAATCACAGAACCCATAGGAGGATAAAACATGGCAATAACTCAAGCTGTATGCACAAGTTTTAAACAAGAATTGCTAGTAGGTACGCATAATTTTACAGCTACCAGTGGTGATACTTTTAAAATAGCACTTTATACAAGCTCAGCTTCACTAGACGCAACCACAACTGCTTATTCAAGTTCCAACGAGGTATCAAACTCTGGAACATACACAGCAACAGGCGGAACGCTTACAAGCGTAACTCCAACAACAAGTGGTACAACTGCAATTTGTGATTTCGCTGATATATCTTTTACATCAGCAACCATAACTGCAAGAGGCGCATTAATCTACAATAGTTCAGACTCAAACAAAGCTGTAGCTGTATTAGATTTTGGTGGAGATAAAACATCTACTAGTGGAACATTTACTATTCAGTTTCCAGCGGCAGATGCGAGTAACGCAATATTAAGATTAGCCTAGGAGATTAAATGGCATTAGTCATTAATGATCGTGTAAAAGAAACCACGACAACCACAGGAACAGGGACTGTTTCTCTTGCTGGTGCAGTAACTGGTTTTGAAACTTTTGCTGCTGGTGTTGGTAATAGTAATACAACGTATTATGCTATTGTCCATCAAACAGCAAACGAATTTGAAGTTGGGTTAGGCACACTAGATGGTGATAGTTCTGATTTAGCAAGAACAACTGTCATATCTTCTTCTAACAGTGATAGTGCGGTTGATTTTGCAGCAGGTACGAAAGACGTATTTTGTACAATTCCCGCAAGTAAATTAATATTTGAAGATGCGAATAATGATGCGACTGTAGGACGTAATTTAACAGTAACAGGTGATTTAACAGTTTCTGGTGATGATATTACCATGGGAACAAATACAAACACCGCTATCATGGTTGCTGATGGTACAAATTTTAATCCTGTTGTTCCAAGCGGAGATGTTAGTTTAACTAACGCAGGTGTCTTTGGTATTGCAAGTGGCGTTATTGTTAACGCTGATGTTAATGCAAGTGCGGCTATCGCAATGTCTAAAACTGCTTTCGTTGCAGGGACAGGTGTATCTTTATCAACTAACACATTAAGTGTAGATGCAGCACAAACAGGCATTACATCAATTTTAGCAACAGATGTTAAAATTGGTGAAGACGATGAAACAAAAATAGATTTTGAAACTGCTGATACAATTAATTTTTATGCAGGTAATGAAAAACAATTAATACTTACAGACGGTGCTTTAACACCGGGTGCTGATAACATACTTGATCTTGGTAGTAGCGGTGTCGAATTTAAAGATGGATTTTTTGATGGCACTGTAACAGCAGACGCTTTTGCAGGACCATTAACAGGTAATGTAACAGGTAATGTATCTGGAACGGCTGCCACAGTAACTGGTGCGGCACAAACAAACATTACTTCTTTAGGAACACTAACCGCGCTCACTGTTGATAATATAGCTATTAACGGAGCTACAATTGGTCATACTGATGATACAGATTTAATTACTTTAGCAGATGGTATTGCCACTGTTGCAGGAGAAATATCTGTAACAACTTTAGATATTGGTGGCACTAATGTGACATCTACTGCTGCTGAATTAAATTTATTAGACGGTGTTTCCGGATTAGTACAAGCAGATTTAACTAAACTTGCTGCTGTTGATGCAACTGCCGCTGAATTAAACATTATGGATGGTGACACATCTGCAACATCTACTACTTTAGCAGATGCAGATAGATTAGTAACAAATGATAATGGAACGATGGTGCAGGTAGCACTATCTGATGTAAAAACGTATTTAACAAGTGCAGGATTTTCAAGCGAAGACCCTACGGCTCTTGCAATCGCGCTCGGTTAATAATATAATAGGAGGATAAATGGCTAATACTTTTAAAGTTGTAACTAAAGCAGGAGTTACCAGTGCTGATGTTATCTATACTGTTGCAAGTTCTACAACAACTGTAGTTCTTGGGATAATGATAGGTAATACAACAACTGGTCAGATCACTGCTACAGTTAGTTTAGCTTCAGATACTGGTAACAGAGCAGGTGCAAATAACGAGGCTAACCAAACGGTTGAACTAGTTACTACGGCGCCAATTCCTGTTGGCGGAACTTTGGAACTACTCGCGGGCAACAAAGTCGTAATGGAAGCAACAGATGCGCTGTCACTAACAGCAACTGGTGCGGCTGACATTGCTTTGTCAATCATGGAGATAACGTAGAATGGCATATGTAGGTACACCTATAGATACCAGAAATACTTTTCAATCTCTTCAAGGTAAGAGGTTTAATGGTGATGGAAGTACAACTGCATTTACTTTAGATGTAGCACCTTCATCAACTTTAGACATTGAAGTATTTGTTGGAAACGTAAGACAAGACCCAAACAGTGCATACACTTTATCTGGTACAACACTAACGTTTACTGGTGCACCTCCTAGCGGCACAAACAATATTTATGTTGTTCATCAAGCAAAGAGTGTTGGAACTATTGACCCTCCTGCAACGGAGACTGTAGCAAAAACTTTTAGTGGTGGCCTAACATCTAGTGGTGCACTGGTAGCAAGTAGCACAGCACAATTTGATACAATAGGTGTTGGTGCGGCAAAAGATTTAGGCACAGGATTACATATTAAAACAGCAGATAGTAGTGCTAGTGTGGCTACAGATTCTGATGAGTTAGTAATAGAAGGTAGTGGTGCTTCTGGTATGTCAATATTAAGTGGTGCGAGTTCTAATGGTAAAATTGCATTTAACGATAGTGGAGGTAATTCAAGAGGAGCAGTTATTTATGAACATGACGGAGATAATTTAAGATTTCAAACTGCCGCAACTGATGCACTGAAAATTGATAGTGCAGGTCATGTAACACAACCTTTACAATCTTTTTTTGTTGCTACACCGACTAGTAACAGTGCCGATATAGCGGCAGATACAACGCACACAATAATTGCTAATAGTGAAATATTAGACCGTAATGGAGATTACAATACAGCAAATGGAACATTTACAGCACCAGTAACGGGTGCTTATGCTTTAACAATGAATGTAGGTATTGGCGATTATGACTACGATAACAATTACAGTGCAGGATTTATTAATACAAGCAATAGAAGATGGACAATTCACTTTTTAGTAGGTAACGCTTTATCGGTAGATGGAACACTCTTTGTTACAGGAACTTGTATTGTAGATATGGATGCAAATGATACTGTAACATTTCAATTTAGAAATGACCAAGGAGCACAACAACCTTTTATAGCACAGGAATTTACTTTTTTAAGTGGATATTTATTAGGATAGTCAAAATGAAACAATTTAACATAAAGGAGTTATAAAATGGCTACACATACTAAAACAGTAAGTCTAACTGACTTACAACAAAAAATATTATCTAATGATTTGTATAATGATACAGATAATGCAGGATTAGATAAATGGATTCAAGATGCAGTTGATGGTAAAATTAATAATTCTTGGAAAAGATTTCAACAAGAGTGGACTACAAGGTTAATGAATGATGAAACATTCACTGACCCTATTCCAAGTAACCAAGCAGACTTTGTAGCTTTAGTTACAGCAAGAAGTGATTACAAAAATCGTAAACAAAGAGACGATGCAGGGACATTATAGGAGTAACACATGAGTAAAACAACAATACCAACAGGTGGAATTGGAATTTTAACACAATTAGCATTTAATGCGACGCAATCAGCTAGCACCAATGCAAATACTCTAGATGATTATGAAGAAGGTACATGGACACCTACTTTTAGTGGTTACAGTGGCACAGACCAAAATGCTACAGGATATTATACAAAAGTTGGAAAT
>Ga0208428_1000999_pt1 | contig 12180 bp, 16 predicted proteins | sample DEB08_DNA_11_FD_184535 | JGI IMG/M metagenome (GOLD analysis project Ga0208428, IMG submission 184535) | Aqueous microbial communities from the Delaware River and Bay under freshwater to marine salinity gradient to study organic matter... | ecosystem: Environmental > Aquatic > Marine > Coastal ... | reverse complement strand
ACTCTAATGCAACCACCCTGTCCTTCTACTATGGGACATGGAATGGTGTCAAATACATCTAAAAGTATCTTGACGGAGACTGGGTTATAGGTTATAATGAATGTATGAGTTATCAGGGAAACTCTTGTAGTATGAACTAATGTGAAGTCTCTGAGGGTTATGTCCGAACATACACGGGGGGATGAGTAAGACCCCCACTTAATTCGACACTTGAGTGTGTATGGGGAGAGTATGGCAACAGGTTTGGAGTGGGATACTGTAAGGATATACAGTATATCTAAGAAAGTCTTAGAGAAGTCTCGGAGTTCTCTTCCTATGGTATGCAGGACGGCAACTCCTATAAGTCTTCGAGAAGGACTTAAAATGGTCAAAGAGTATAATGACAAGGGGCATGTTGTGAAAATGCAAAGAGAAGGCTCTCAGAGTCCCTCAGGGTATTCCTCAGAGACGACTTTCACTATCTCAGAGGTTACTTAGAGGTGTCTTAGAGAATTCTCGAAGGAAAAACAGTGTTTTGGGACTCCTAGATTGTTTCGGGTGGTGCTTCTACCCCCACCCTAAAAGTCTTTAGAGTTTTTTCAACACACTTTCGAAAAATTTTTTTGGGGTATAAAATAAATATAATATGAAATTTTGGAATTGGAATACAGTAAAACATAAAATCGTCAAGACCTTTGAGTCACCTATAGAGAAGAACAAAGTCGACCAAGTCTTGATGCACTCTCTTCCCACCATGGAGTCTGAGATAGACCCTGAGGACTTAACCCTAGAGAATGCCTACCGAACAAGGTGGATATGGTATCACACCATTCTTGCAGTCCTTATCTTCTTTACCAATATCATTCTACTCTGTATCTTTCTGTTATTAGCTATTAAATTATGAACAAAGACGACTTAAAAGTATACCTATTATTCTTTCTACTCCTTACCAGTGGTATCCTACTACTCTTTGCACAGGGAAAGGGTTATATACCGAATAACTTTGCAGAAGTCTCTATGGAATATTATAAGTATTCCCCTCATAGGAGATACGGTCTATGATGTCTTTGTTTCATCATGAGAGGAATTTCCTGAGTGATAAGGACATACAACACATACACTCTCTTGCAGAGAACATAGAAGGTGGGGAAGCTAAGATTGGTCTTGGTAAACTACACCCTAGTCTGAATGAGGATGCAAAGTTAAACAAAGACATTCGTATTACCGAAACTCGTTGGATACGGAATATGGGGAAAGACTTAGAGAACAAACTTGCAAAGAGAATGGGTGAAATCATGTATATCAATGCATGGAACATTAAAATAGTCAAACGTCAGTCTCTCCAGTATTCCATCTATCGTGGAACGGAAGGTGGGAAGTATTCTTGGCATTGTGACCAAGAGTCTCCTTATGCAGACGGGACTCGTAGGGAATTGTCTTTTACCATACTCTTAGAGTCCCCCGAAGTGGGTGGTCTCTTCGAATGGAAGGATGAGACCATGTCGGTTCGTAGTGTGTCTATGGAACGTGGGGATTTAATTGTCTTTCCGTCTTTCGTGCAACATCAAGTGACACCTGTGACTCAGGGGACTAGAATTTCCCTAGTGTCGTGGTATCTCTGCAACGTGGACGAGGAATCCGTTGAACATTTAAGAGAGGGAAACACCGAATGGTTAACCAAAAATTTACCGAAGAAGAATTGAGAAAGTCTACGAGGATTTATAAATCCGCAACTCCTAAATATACTTTAGACTGGTATATCAAATGGATATCCTCTGTGATTGTATTGATTGCAATTACCTTTCGTGCAACAGGTCTACCTGAGTTTCAAATCTACGATATGATACTCTCGTGGATTGGTGGTGTCGGTTGGTTCATTGTTGCCTTTCTGTGGAAAGACCGAGCTTTATTAATTTTAAATGCCGTCTTATGCATCGTTCTCTTTAGTGGAATATTAAAATATTTTCTAGGGAACGGATGAATATTTTTAAACGTTTGTTCAGTGGACTGGGAAATATATTCTACGTCTTTTGGTTTTTATTAAATATATTAACACTCTGTCTATTAAGTTTATTTTTATATTGGGTGTTTATTTGGAGTATACTAATTTATGCTTAAAAATATAATATGGGACTTCCCTTTGTTTATGTTTGACCTATTCTTTGTATCCTTCTTTTGGGGAATGACAGGAATACTTCTGCATTATTCCTATCAAAAATATATTAAAAAAGGAGACTAAATATGTCTATGGAACTCTACCTCATACACTTTGTGTTTATATCAGTTTGTGTTTATTTTTCGTATCGAAGTGGATACAAGACAGGACAGACTCAAATCATCGAAGTGTTTCTTGATGACAACTTGGTCACTGAGAAACAATTAAGAACTTGGTATTTAAAAAAAGAAATAAAAAACGTTTAAATAACGTTAGGAAACAATTATTATGAAAATCTTGGGAATCAACACCTCACACGACACCAGTGCATGTCTTCTGCAAGACGGAAAGATTGTCTTTGTGCATGACGAAGCACGGTTTAGACGAGAAAAGTATTGGCACCCACATGAGGGGCAACTGGAAGACGTTGCACTTATGTGTTTGCAACGAGAAGGAGACCTGTCCGAAGACCATCTCATCTTTGCATCCTTCGACAGACGAGGTCTAGACTTAGAGTTAGAAAAAGAGACCCACGTCTTTGACCGATTGAAGGCAGAAGAAATCACGGAAGCTTTCAGGTCGGAACAACTGTCACGGAAGAGACTAGAAAGTCTAGGAAGAGAATACAAGTTTAAACTCAAGACAAGAGACGATGACGATGAAGTCATCAATCGTTCTCTGTCCGACAATCAGTTAAACTCTAGAGATTTTTATTTCGAAAGAGAACATCATCTGTATCATGCAGAATCAGGTCACCATCTATCACCCTTCAAAGACGAGGATGCCATTGCAATCGTATGGGACGGTGGTGGAGCTCAACCCTACTACGAAGATTATCCTAACTTCCAAGAAATGGAAACCATCTATCGTTGCACCAGTGGTGGTGCAGTGACACCTCAGAAACAATGGCAACGTCTTTCCAATGCACGTTGGTGTGCTGAATTAGGTTGGACGTGGCCTAACCTTCCTTACGATTGTGTCCACTGTTGGGAAGATGTCGTAGAAGAACGAGACGGTGCAGAGATTATTTTTTCAAGTAGACCTTCTAGTGGTATGAACTTCTCACAGTTAAGTGTTGCACTGGGTTGTGATGAATTAGGTAGAGGTGCTGGAAAAGTCATGGGTATGGCATCCTACGGAACGACTCGTCCCAACGTGTTCAATAATTTTACGGTTGCACAACAGTGTGAAGAGGAAGCATTGATTAATTCGTTGAATATTATTCGTAAGGCAGTAGAACTTAATCCTGACGTGAAGAACATAGTGTTAAGTGGTGGGTATTCGTTGAACTGCACGAACAACTACAAATACTTGGAACACTTCCCTGAACACAACTTCTTTGTTGACCCGATTCCTCATGACGGTGGAACGGCAGTTGGAGCTGCAGTTTGGTTGAATCGTAAACTGACAGACGGAAACCTAGAAGAAGTCACTGAAATTTTAAACGGAGAGGACGTATGATTATCACAGAAATTGTTAGAGACTTAGATGAGTGTATAGACCTTCTTATTTCTAAAAAACAAATCGTTGCAATCTTTCAGGGACAAAGTGAATGGGGCCCACGTGCATTAGGTAATCGTTCTATCATGTTTGACCCACGTCACCCTGAAGCAAAACAGATTGTGAATGCAGTAAAGAAACGAGAAGACTATCGTCCTTTTGCAGGAAGTGTAATGTTAGACCATGTGCATGATTATTTTGAAATGAGACAACTCAAAGAGTCTCCATGGATGTCCTTTGCTATTGAAGCAAAAGAGAAAGCTTACAAGGATATTCCTTCACTCGTTCATGCAGACGGAACCTGTCGTATTCAGACAGTGACAAGAGAACAAAACAAAAACTACTACGAACTGATTGAAGCTTTCTATGAGGTTACAGAAGTTCCAATTATTTTTAACACTTCGTTTAATCTAGGTGGTGAAAGTTTAGTAGAAACTATTCACGATGCAATCGACACGTGCAATCGTTCTGAAATTAACTTTCTGTATGTTCCTCAAGACCAAGACATACACATCCCCTATGAAATGTTGAAAGCTAAGAAGATTTGAGTAGTTGGAAAATCCCTGTAGATAAGGATACGTTATTAGAACGTTATGAATCGTATCCCTACAAACCTATTCGTGTTCGTCCTCACGATGCAATCGTTTTAAAGTATTCGTCTTTTGTAGAGTCTCTTACTCATACCATTGAACGATACAAGAACCAAGACATGGGTGTCTACAAACAAACCAAATGGAATTATCTGATTGAACTTACAGAAGACTTTTGGTTTCCCTCTCAGACCATCACTCCTATAAAAAAGTTTGAGCCTGGTGAGGTTAAGTCTTGTGTGCAGTTTGAATTAAACAAAGGATGGTTTGATGTGTGGGACGCACAGAAAGAATACCAAGACCAATGGATGGACTTTGACACTTGGTGGAATGGATACACTTTTGGTGACACTACCGATATATCTTATTTCTATCTTGAGACAAACAATCAGAGTTATCTAGAACTGGAACCAAGATGGGATAATTCCATACTATATAAATAGTTACATGATTGAAGTATCAGACAGTGCAATTAAAAAACTACTAGAGAGAAATGTTAAGTCAGTAAGACTTGGTGTCACTGGTGGTGGTTGTGCTGGATTTGAGTATGTTTTTACAGAAGATACTATTAAAGACGGAGACGAAGTAATAGATTACGGTAAGTTCTCTTTTCTTATAGATAAGAATAGTCAACCCTTTTTAGAAGGAATGACATTAGATTATATTAAAGAAGGATTAAATGAATTTTTTAAATTTATAAATCCAAATGAACAATCATCATGTGGTTGTGGAGTGAGTGTGCAATTCAATGAAAACATCATCAGCAAAAGCTAAGGGACGTAGACTACAACAGTGGTTTGCAAATCTTTTAATTGAAACTCTAAACCTTGATACAGAGGATTTAGAATCTCGTCCTATGGGTTCTCAAGGTGAGGACATCATCTTAGGAAAACAATCTAGACAAATCTTCCCTTATAGTGTAGAATGTAAGAATCAAGAATCTGTTAATGTATGGAAAGCATACGAACAAGCTTCTGAAAATTGTAAGGGGTATGAACCTTTAGTTGTTATTAAACGAAACAATCATAAACCTCTTGTAGTTTTAGATGCAGAACATTTTGTGAGATTAATGAAACATTGTGAGATTAATGAAACATGAAGATTAAAGAAGAACTAGGTGAGTATACTACAAAAAATGAGTTAGGAGTTAGACACCAAGGGGCAGCACCTCATCGTGAGACTGCACCTGTGTTTCAACCTACTCTCCTTTCACCCTTCGGCCCTTGCATTTATTATAACACTATTAGACCTGAGTGTTTTAATGAACTAGAGAAAGCATGTGAGATTGCAAGAAAAGAAAAGAAAGATGTCAGTGATACACTTGCAGGTGTCATCAAAGAACAATACGATGTGGAACCCTTTATTGAAAAACCTGATGATGTGTATCATCATTTAAACGACCATTGTCATGAATACCTTTCTCTACAAAGTAATATTCGACCTGACCTAATCAGTGTGACACCTCATGATATATTTCAACATGAAGGTATGTGGGTGAATTATCAAAAACCTTTAGAGTATCAACCTGAACATGCACACAATGGATTTGTGTCTTATGTAATCTATCTTGAAAATCCTATCACTGAAGAAGAAGCTGCAGATAACATCTACGATAAAAGAGTAAGGTCAGACACACGACCATCCCTTGCAGGAAAGGTTAACTTTCACTACGGTGAATCTCTAAAACTCAGTGAAAATAATTTTTATCATTTCCCTCAACAGGGAGATATCATTATGTTCCCATCTTGGTTAGGACATAGTGTGCATCCTTTTTTCAAAGAAGGAGTTGAAAGAATTAGTGTTGCAGGTAACATATCGTTGATAAATAATACTAATGAAATCGTTTAGAGAAATAATAGAAGCTAAAAAAGATAATAAGGTTGATGATAAACCTTATCGTCTTGTCGTGCTTGTTGACCGTCCAAAAAAAATCAGTGAGGACTCGACTTCATTTAAACTTACAAGTAAAGCAGAAAAGTTAGGAATCGAAACCTACAACTGTCGTATCAATGGTGCCTACATCAACAGAGACGATGATGGAACGATTACAATTCATAACGAAGGTGATGACAAGGGTTTTGAATTAGACGAGGATACAATCGTTTTCATACGTGGAGACGTAACCAAGAAAGATTCCTACATGGATTTGATATCGCAGATTGAGAGATACGGTATCCCATGTAATAACACACGTGAGTGTATTGAAGTGTGTTGTGATAAATTTAGAACTTACCTACGACTACAAGAAATAGGTATGAACCAACCAAGAACGGTATTGATTCCAAACGATACACCTGAAGCTGTTGATGCAGCTCATGAAGCACTGGACAACAAGTTCCCTATGGTTCTTAAAACACTAAGTGGTTCAAAAGGTGTGGGTGTTCTTCTTATTGAAACAGAACGTTCACTTCAATCTCAGGTATCTTTGATTTACAAGATTGACCCATACACTGATATTCTTTTACAGGAATACATCGAGTCCGACTATGACATAAGATGTGTAATTGTAAATCAAGAAATTGTTGGTGCAATGAAACGTAATAAGATTACAGACGACTTCAGAGCAAATGCATCCCAAGGTGCAACAGTTGAGTTGATTGAAATGACTGAACTAGAAAAAGAAGAGTGTCTAAGAGCTGCAAAAGGTGTGAATGGTCAATGGGTAGGTGTAGACTTTATTCCAGCAGAAAACCGTAAGAAAGATGCACCCTATATTCTAGAAGTTAATCACAGTGCAGGAACTAATGCAATCTCAGAAGCAATCGAAGAAGACATTACTAAGATGGTTCTTAAACTTTACTTCAATAGAGACATATGGAGAAAGGAACCTAAACAGTGTGGTGTGTTAGAAAGTTTTAAAGTGGACGGTCAAGAAATGACTGGTAAACTTGATACAGGTAATTCTACTTCAGTGTGTTCTCTTCATGCAGAGGACGTAGAAATTAAAGGTAAGAAAGTCACATGGAAGTTGCATGGTGAAACTCACACTAAACCATTACATAGAAGTGTTACATTACAAAAACCTGCTGAGACAAGACCAGTAGTGTTAATGGACATAGAGTTTCTAAACACTGTATACAAAGACACTGAAGTGTCATTAGATTCAAGAGGTAATATTCCATTACTACTCAATCGTGACTTCATGTCACGTGCAAACGTCATGATTAATTGTTCAAGAAAATTTATGTTAACTAAAAAAGGTGAAGATATTTTAGACTAACCTCTTGACAGTGATTGTCATTTTTATATATAATGTTTATCATGACGCAAAAAATATCTATACAAGAACGATGCAAAAACAAAGCATTGCAAGCTTACGCTGAAGTAGATCATCAGATTGATAAACTATTTGATGCACCTAGCAAAGATTCATTCTCTATGTATAAGTATCTCACGAAATTAGGTTATAGTTCTCGTGTCGTCCAATATATGAAAGGAATGAATGACCTCACCATTTATGAATTAAAGAATGAGGAAGGTTGTGAGCAGTTAGAAGAAGCATATAACCATCTTTCTAAATCTCAGAAGACAAAGATTATTAAAAAACTTTTAGAGTTTGAAAATGACATCGATAAATTCTGTCAGGATTACAAACCCATACCTAAACCCCGTAAACCCAAAACTCCTGCACAACTTGTAAAGAAACTTCCTTATCTAAAGAAGTTTGCAAAGTGGGAGTCTATAAACCCCGAAGATATTATTCGTGCAAGAATGTTATACACTTATAACACTTCAAGTAAGAAACTTACCTGTTTTGAATCACAGGGTCTAAGTGTCAAAGGTTCCAAAATTATCGGATACGATAAATGCACAGAAAAGACCTTGACAGATTTAGATTTACTTGATAGACTATATAAAGGTGGTAATATTATTGCATCCAAATTTATGGAAGAAATTCCAAGAAGTAAACTAAAAGAAGGAAACAATCTCATTACCAAAAATACATTATTAATAAAAGTGATTAAATGATACTAATAGATTTTACTCAGACCATAATAGCAGGTCTGATGGCACAACTCAAAATGAACGATGAGGTGTTGTCCGAAGACATACTTCGACACATGATTCTCAACTCTGTTCGTAACTACCAAAAACGATACGGTTCCGATTATGGACAAATCGTATTATGCACAGATGCACCTAACCCATGGAGACGGGAGTTCTATCCACAATATAAAGCTAATCGTAAGAAGTCTCGTGATGCAGACGATAGAGATTGGGGTATGATATTCCAAACACTACAGAAGGTGAAAGACGAGATTCGTGATAACTTCCCTTATGTGTATATGAGTGTTGATAATGCAGAAGCTGATGATATCATTGCAGTAATCACTAAACATTTTCACGAGAAAGAAGATATCCTTATTGTTTCAGGTGACAAAGATTTTCAACAACTTCACAAGTATAGGGGTGTGAGACAGTTCTCACCTAACCTTGGTAAGGATATTGTGTGTGAAGACCCTGAAGCATTTCTAAAAGAACATATCCTCAAAGGAGACAAGTCAGATGGTGTTCCTAACATTCTATCTAATGATGATTGTTTGGATTTGGGTATTCGACAAACACCAATGAGAAAAAACATTGTTGACAAATATATGAGAATCACCATTGAAAATGATGATAAATACTATCGTAATTGGTTAAGAAACCAAACTCTTATTAACCTAGATTTTATTCCTGACTATATGGAAGAGACTATACTAAAAGAGTTTGATGAAGCTACACCAGTTTATGGGAAGGTGTTTGATTATTTAAGAGAACATCGTTTAAATGAATTATTAAATCATGTTGAGGATTTTACAGTATGACAGAAGAAGTTAAAAGAGGAAGAGGCAGACCAAAAGGTGCCCCTAATAAACCTAAAATGGAATTGATTAGTGAGAGAGTGAACCTCACAATGAATGCAGATGTATACGAGATTTTGTGTCAAGCAAATATCGTTGCAGGTGAAGACAAAGATAAAGCAATCAATGGTCTTCGTGTATTCAATGACAGAAATGGTGCAGTGAAGAAAGTGTTACAATGGTTGTTTGACCCTAACATTAATTCTACACTTCCTGAAGGTGAAACACCCTTTAATAGAGATACAGCACCAGGCTCCGATTTATCACCCACACAGTTAAGACATGAGGTGAGAAAATTTAGATACTTCGTTACAGAAGAAGTTCCACAGACTAGAAGAGAACTTATGTGGATTCAATTGTTAGAAGGTATTCCTGCTAAAGAAGCAGAAATGATAGACTTAATAAAGGATAAGAAAAATCCTTTCCCTAACGTTACTAAGGAAATTGCTGTTGAAGCATTTCCTGACATTAGAGTTTAGATAAATATAATATACTACAGTCCTCAGAGACTATACATATGTAACATGGAAAGTTTTTATAACATTTCCTAGTGTGTTGAACTTTCTAGTCGCGTAGGGCTCCATGGATTTTTTTTAATGGTAAATAATTATGAATGAAGAGAACAAATCAAACTTTGCAATGCAGACTCCTGAGATATCAGAATTTCAGAGACTACAAGAGAGACTTCAAAACTCTCACGTTCCCGTTTCCCCACAACAAGCTCAAGTAACACAAAATATTCTTGAACTCGGTTTAAAGAAAGGAATGTTTAGTCTTCAAGACATCCTTGCAGTGCATGACCTTAACCTCAAACTTGCACAAGGTTTAGAAGACCATAATAAAATGGTTCAAACAACTCAAAACCGATTGTTAGAAATTCAAGAGTCTGAACTTGTTGCAAAACAACAAGAACTTGCAGAACGAGAAGTAGCACAACAACAGAAACTTACTGATGAACGACTTCTTCGTAAGAGAATGGAAGACCGAGTCAAAACACTTGAAGCTCAAATTGCAACACTAGGACAAGCTCCTATTTCAACTATTAGTGAAGTAACAGAAAATGTTGCAGTGTTTACCCCTTCCTTCGACAAGGATGCATCAACAACAACCGTAGATAAAGTTGAATCTAAACCAAAATCAAAAGCTTGGGACATGGTTCGTGCAATGAACCCTGTAACAGAAGATACTGCTAAACCTCATATTGACGATGCTTATGATGCAGACCTATCACATACCAAAGAACCTTTAATTCCTTTAGATACACCACAATCTGATTCAAGATATGTTACTGAAAATATTGTTGAAGAACCTATTGTAGAAGAAGAGTTAAAGGTTGCAGAAGAAGATGTGAAAACTACACCAACATTCTCAGGCCCTAAGATTACTGCAACAAATATGCCTTCTAATGAAGAGACATCTGAAGAAGAAAGTGAGTTTACAATCGATGGAAAACCTGTCAAGATATATGAAGATATAGAAGATGTCGAAAAGGCAATGGAAGAAAAGAAAGCTGCATTGTCTGAAGAAGTTGAAGAAGAATACGAAGAGATTGTAATTCCTAGTGAGTCAGAACTTCGTGCAATGACTAAGAAAGATATCGATGCACAAGCAAAACTTTTAGGTTTTGAAAATGTGTCTACAACTCAAACAAAAAATGAAATGATTACTACATTTTTAAATGAGACTGAAGCCTATATTACACAACTACAAAATGATGGAGAATTTATAAGTGCTACAGAACAGGAAGAGACAGAAGACTCATCTAAAGACGATATCAGAGACGGTGGTTTCTTCTAAGACGAAGTTACGACCTCTTGTTGTTAAAGAAACAAACATAGCTTATCACGAATGGTTTAGTAACCTAGACTTAGACAGTGTAGTAAGATTTGATTTCCCATATCAAATGGGTATCCGATTAGGATATAATTGGTTAGACCATACATATCTCTATCAAGTAGATAACCATTTAGAGTTCTCTGCATTTCAAAGAGAAGAGAGTGACCCACTTAAAAGTATAATGGTCAAACCTTTTTATTTTGATTATAACCGATGGATTAATTCAGACATTGATGAAGATGCAGACAGTATCTTTTTCTACATTCCAAAATATTTTTGTGAAGGATTTGAAATTGGTGATGAGGTAGAATACGAAATGATTGACCAAAAAATTGTAGATGACAAACTGCAAGAAAGATATGTAGTGTGTAAAAATGTCTGAGCATGGTCGAAACATTCCTATTGTAGCTGTCGACCAATATGACTTTCTAGAACATAGACGTGAACAAGAACGTAAACACTGGGACAAAAAACACAATGGTTCAAATCCCCTTGACTCGATTCTTACGATTGAAATTAATACTACTGAGTTGTGCAATCGCACCTGTGTCTTTTGTCCAAGACATGACCCATCAGTTTTTCCCAACAGGAATCTCCATCTTACGATTAAAGGTGCTCAAACCATTGCAGAAGAATTAGCAGAAAACAATTATGGTGGTAAGATATCCTTTAGTGGATTTGGTGAGAACTTACTTAACCCTGATTTCGTAGAAATCGTAAAGACATTCAGAACAGAGTTACCTTATGCAACACTTGAGTGTAACACTAACGGTGACAAACTTACAGACAAATACATTAGAGACCTAGTTCACTATGCAGGGTTAGACCTACTCTATATTAATCTATACGATGGCCCTGAACAATTTGAGAAGTTTGATGAAATGATTTTGTGGGCAGAGATTAGACAAGACCAATATAAGTTTCGTATGCACTGGGGTGACTTTGAGAAACACGGACTGATACTCAACAATAGAAGTGGTGTTATCGATTGGGTTGGTATTGAAGAGACTAATATAAAATCTCTACAAGGTAAACCCTGTCACTATCCTTTCTACAAAATGTTTGTGGATTGGAACGGTGATGTTCTATTCTGTTCTAACGACTGGGGTAGAGAACATGTCGTAGGTAATCTACTACAATCGTCTTTGTATGATGTATGGTTCAGTAAACCCATGAATAAGATTAGAAAAAGATTAATGAAAGGTGATAGAAGTATGTCACCTTGTAATAAATGCAGTGTTGATGGTTCACTGTTCGGAAAACCATCCTTTGATTT
>Ga0208428_1000998_pt1 | contig 12195 bp, 8 predicted proteins | sample DEB08_DNA_11_FD_184535 | JGI IMG/M metagenome (GOLD analysis project Ga0208428, IMG submission 184535) | Aqueous microbial communities from the Delaware River and Bay under freshwater to marine salinity gradient to study organic matter... | ecosystem: Environmental > Aquatic > Marine > Coastal ... | reverse complement strand
ATGCTACTGCATCCCCTTCAGCCACATCACCAGCAGTATAAGCGCTCCCACGCCGGAGACAACCACCAGCGCTATGGCCACGATCTCTAGGAACTTGCGTCTGCGCTCACGTTGTTTGTAGATAGTCTCCTGCCTCTGCTTGCGGATAGAGCCTTCCATCCGCACCAGTTCATCCCATTTGCTCTGGCCGTAACTATATTGTATGTACTGCTTCAGTTGGGCGCGTTGCTCTTCGGCCTTGTTCTTGGCGGCAAACGCCTCCATCGCCTGCGCCTCAACAGACTGTCCGGCAAAGAGCTTCTTGAATATGGGCGGGTTCTTGGCTTCCTTCTCTGCCTGTTCTAAGTCAGACAGCGCACCCATCCAGCGTGACAAATCACCAGCCATCTCCTCGATAGACCTTGCGACTTGAAAGCCTCGCTGAATTGTGGTGAAGGCGGCTGATGCTGTTGCGGCGGCAGAAATCGGGTCAATCATAAATGCGTGTCCCTTCCGGCACCAGCTTGGGCAAACAGTAGGCGGTTATGTTGGAACCCTGCCGATGTAACGTCTGAGCGTACCAGACACAATCGGCAAGGCTACGAAAGTAGAGGTCATTGCTGACAAGGCGTTGGTTTTCGGCAAGACCCACGAACACAAAAAGTAGGAAAGCATGAACCACATCAGTTGCGGCTTGTCCATCTTCGCACCGTTTCTGTTTCCCAGATTCGAATGATGACCCAGATACCAGTGATAAGCGCAACAGCGTCAGGTGCCATTTCCAGCCACGCCGCAAAGGTTCCTGTTCCTGCCGCTACGTCTAGGATAATTTTCTGGTCCTCAGTCATCATCAACCTCGTTTATTCCTCGCCTTCTGGCTCAGACTTTACAGATGCAATCAAAGCATTGGTCATAGCATTGAGTGCCGCCTGCACTTGGTCAGCTTGAAAGCGCAGTTGTGCTTGCTTTGCTTGCAAGTCGCGGATTTGGGCGATGAAATACTTGGCGTCATCTGCCAAAGTTTCTTCATCGTATTCCTCGCCAGCGATTGTGACTACGTTTGCCTCAGTCACGCTGAGTACCCCTGACCAGCGGTGATAGCCGCATTAACAGCAGTCATATCCTCGTCTGTCCAAAAGTCCTTTGCCACCATAATCTCAAGATGCTCAACATTCCTGTCAACGCAGTCCTGCTTATCTGCGGCATCATCGTCTGCCATAGCTGTGCCAGCAATGATTGCATTGATAAGGTCAACGCTGTGACCCATCGCTGTGTAGTGCTGTGCGATTTGTTCTGCTGTGATTTCGTCCATAATAAACTCCTTTAGTTGGACTCAAGTGCGGCTACTTTAGCCTCAAGTGTTTCGATACGCTCCATTGCCTCTTGCAATGCCTTGACTGCTTTCATATAGAGGATGCTGTATTTAACTTCTTTAGTTGTTGTGCCTAAATCGTTGTTGTCAGCACCCCTGTCTGGTGATTCTTTAACAAGCCCAGACATACCAGCGGCTTCAACTTCTTGCGCCACAACACCTAACCGCCACAAATCATCACTGTCACCTTTTTCTGTGACATCTGACTTCATCTTATATTTGCGAACAGTTAAGGCTTTGATGTCATCCCACTGGCTTGATGCGTCAGTAATTTGCTCTTTTAGTTTTACATCCGAAATAGCACCATAGCTGTTGTCGTGGTTGACCACATCTCCATCGTTGTAAATAACCAATCGGTCTGTAACGCTATCAACACAGACAAGAAAAGCCCCGCTTTGATTGTCTGGCGCAGAATCTAAATACCTAATGTCTAGGCCGTAAGGGTTGGCGTGAACACCATCAAGAAGAAATCTAAATTGATACACGTTGTTAGTAGCCACACGAGAAACCCAACGACCGTTAGAGCCTTCCCAATGCAATCTAGGATTACCATCGCCATCCGACAGCACGATGTTGTTGCTGGATGTACGGATGTCTAGGCCGCCTTGATTACCGTCATAGCGACCAAGAATTACGTTATTTGAACCTGTGGTTATCTCTTTGCCAGATAGATATCCAAAGAACTGGTTTCTGTTTCCTGTTGTATTGTAACCTGACTGATAACCTATGTAGGTGCTATCACCACTTGTGGTCAGTGCCTGACCTGCTTGGTATCCAACAGCCGTGTTGTTAAGGCTTGTTGTTATGGAGGCTAAGGATTGATGGCCTAAACCAGTATTGTATGAGCCAGTACTATTTGAACCTAAAGCACCTGTTGCAACAGCAGTGTTAAATCTGCCTGTAGTGTTAGATTCTAATGCCGCAGCATAGTTTCCGGGGTTATCTGTGCCAATGCCACAATTGTCACTTGCGGTTGTGGCATATAAAGCCCTAGCACCGAAAGCCGTGATAGCTACGCCAGTCGCATTTGAGTAAGCGGCCTGATAACCCACGGCAGTGTTGTAGGATGCGGTGGTGTTGGAGCGAAGTGCTAGTCTGCCTATCGCCGTATTATATGAACCAGTGCTTGCATACAGGGCAGTATGGCCCAACGCCGTATTGTCTGAACCAGTAGTGTTATTAAGCAATGCTTGGAACCCAAATGCAGAGTTCTGTGCGCCAGTTGTGGTGTTGTACGCCGCTTGATAACCGACACCAGTATTGTTTCCACCAGTGGTGTTTGCAGCAAGAGATTGATAGCCAAAAGCAGTGTTGCTAGAGGCTGTGTTATAATACAGCGACTGATAACCCACAGCAGTGTTGTTGCTTGCGGTGGTGTTGGAGTAGAGTGCGCTGTCACCGACAGCCACGTTAGTTGTGCCAGTGGTGTTGGAGTAAAGTGCATCATAGCCTGTAGCAGTGTTGATGGCACCAGTTGTGTTTGAATATAGTGACCTTGAACCTACAGCAGAGTTTCTATATCCAGTAGTTGTAGAGTACAAGCTAGTATGGCCAACGCCTACATTGTATGTTAGTGCGCTGTCAGTTCTGTTGTGGCTGTATAAAGATTGATAACCGACAGCAGTGTTGTTGGATGCGGTGGTGTTGGAGAGCAATGCGTTCATACCCAGAGCAGTATTGTATTCGCCTGTGGTATTAGAGAACAAAGCAGTTCTGCCAATGCCTGTGTTCCTGTTTGCCGTGGTGTTTGCAGTCAAAGCCTGATAACCAAGAGCCGTGTTGTATGTGCCACTAGTGTTTGAGTACAGGGAATGATAACCAACTGCAGTGTTTTGGGATGCGGTGGTGTTGCTGCGGAGTGCTTCACGACCAATAGCTGTGTTAAAGCTACCTGTTGTTACACCAGTTGCACCATAGAGTGCCTGATAACCTACCGAAACATTGCTTGCGCCAGTAGTGTTAAAATACGATGACTGAAATCCGACAGCCGTGTTGTTATTAGCCGTAGTGTTTCTTTCAAGGGCATTTTTACCCAAAGCAGTGTTGTATCGACCTGTTGTGTTGTAATACAAAGCTGCGTGACCGAAGGCAGCATTGTCTGTGCCAGTGGTGTTTGTATATAAAGATGAATGACCAACAGAGGTGTTCAGAGTTCCTGTTGTGTTGGAGTATTGCGCCTGATAGCCAACCGCAGTGTTGTTTGAGGCGGTGGTGTTGTTAAAAAGTGCTGCATTACCTATAGCAGTATTATATGAAGCAGTTTCATTACTTAACAAAGCATCAACGCCTACCGCAGTATTGTTACTGCCAGTAGTAGTATCTCTAAGCGCAGTTTTACCTACAGAAGTGTTGTTGCTGCCAGTTGTATTTTGCTGACTTGCATACAGTCCAAGAGCAGTATTGTTGTTACCAGTAGTGCTTTCACGCAACGATTGGAACCCGATAGCGGTGTTTTGATATCCTGTTGTATTACTGCCAAGAATACCGCTACCAACGGCAGTATTAAAACTACCCGTCATTGAAGCATTAAGAGAGCCATCACCCAACGCCACATTGCCTGTGCCAACAGGATAGTTACCATCCAGCTTAATCGTGCCGCCGTCTACGCTGACATTGCCAGCTACTGTGAGGCCGTCTGTGACCGCTGTGCCTGTTACGTCAATGCCGGATGATGTGGTGGCGAGTTTGACCCCTGCGTCATAATACAGGTCAACCGAACCATTTGCTGTTGCAGTTAAATACTTTTCTGTGTTTGCAACGGATGCTCTTTTTAGCGTTAGGTTGTTTGCCTGAATCACCAAGTCACCAGAAACATTACCTTCATTTATAATGCTATTGCCAGTTGCGGAATCGTGATAAATCTCAAGGTCACTACCAGCACCAAACACGGCCTTGTCATTGTCGCCGAAATTGATGTCGTTGCCGTTGGTATCGAGGTCGCCGCCAAGCTGTGGCGTGGTGTCGCCTACCAAATCAGGCGAAACAGTGTTCCAAGCCGAACCATCATAGATGCGAGTGGTGTTGTCGCCAGTGTTGAAATACCAGTCACCAGCTGTTACCGGGTCGCCATTGCCATCAACCGTTGGGTTCGATGCCTGTGCGCCAAGATAAAACTGCTGGATAGAGTCACGCGCAGCTTCAGCCGCAGTCTGTGCTGCCGATGCAGATGTAGCGCTAGACGCCGCAGCAGTGGCTGATGACGCCGCATTCGAGGCGCTAGTCGAGGCATTCGACTCAGATGTCGCCGCAGATGATGCGCTTGATGCAGCGCTAGTGGCAGATGTAGAGGCTTCTGCCGCTTTTGTTGTCGCTACTGTGGCGCTTGATGCCGCCGATGAAGCCGATGTAGACGCCGCTGAAGCGCTTGTCGCCGCATTTGCCTCCGCTGTTTCGGCATTAGTTTCCGCTGTCTCAGCATTTGTCTCAGCTGTCTCAGCTGCTGCCTGTGCCGCCTGTGCCGCTAGTTTTGCCGCTTCCGCTGCTGCCGCGTCTGCTGCGACTCCGGCCTCGCTGCCTGCTGCTGCTGTTGCACTAGCTGCTGCGTTGGCTTCGCTTGTAGCAGCCGCCGCCGCGCTTGCTGCTGCCGCTGTTGCTGATGTTGTTGCTGTGGCCGCATCTACAATCAGTTCCCATTTAGATGAATCTGTGTTGGTGCTGATAGGCAGTGAACCAGACGATGTGTGGGCTGTCTGACAAATATAGATATTGTCGTTAGTCGTGTCCTTAATCAAGTCACGGACAGCAAATGCAGTGTCTGCCGCCCAATCACCACGGAATACACCCAGTTCCTGTGTGACTGACAGTTCGCCTGTGCCGTCAAAAGCTAGGATTTTATTCGCACGGTCAGATGAACCAACAGTGAACTCTGTCGATGTCATTGTGTTTGTGCGTGACAGCTTGATAGCGCGGTCTAGTTCTTCTTGCTGCTGTTGGGCAATGAATGTCAGCTTATCAAGCGCATTCTCGTGTTCTTCAGCCGGGAAAGGGTCGTTAGGAGTGTAGTCTGTTGTCTGTGTAATCGCCGCTGCACGCCGTATCACAACGGTAACGCCTGAAGCTGGCGGTGTGACAAAGGTTACGTTGCCGCCGCCTGCGTCACCAACACCGGAAACAGTGTAGTTCGTTGTAATGGTTTGCACAGTCTCTGTGCCAGTCGCGTCAGTACGCAAGATAACTGTAAGGTCATCTTCGTCAAACACCTTAAAGGTGTAAGCGAATACAGCGTTGCTGCCATCGCCTGAGTAGCTATTCTTTGTGGTGGTGCTGCTTACAGTCATGTCAAACTCCTTAACCCTTTATACAGCAAAACAGACGCTATTAAAACTGTACTGCGCTCTGTGATGGTGGCAGAAAAAATTCTGCGCCTTGGTCGTTTTCAATCCTACGTTCCAGACGCTTTAAGTATCCGGGGCTCATGGCCTCTGACAACCCATACAAAAACAAATAGTCGATAGCAGCTTTTGCATAGAATAAATTTGCGCCCGGAACTGTTCTGAATGCAGTTTGTATGGCTTTTTCACCAGCCTTGTCCAAATCACCGCTCATCATAGAACCATAAATGCGGGCAACATCATCAAGCATGCCGAATGTCGGGCCAGCTACTGTTTGTGTCAGCGACTGCCCATATCGGTTGTATTCGCCGAAGATAAAATCACCGTAAATGCCAGCGCCGCCGCCAGCCACAAATGCTTCAATAAACGTCTTTTCACGAAGCCCATTCTTTTGGCTGTATACCTCGCGTGGCTCACGGCCTTTGAGAATGTCCTTTGTTGCGTTTGCAATGAAGCCCATGACAGTGGTGCCTATCATCATTTGTACCATAGCCATAGCGCCAGATTTGCCAGCTGCCTTGCGACCATAGTATTGGCGCTGCAAACCTTTCGTGACAAAAGTAATAGGGAATGACTTAAACTGCATTACCATGCGGATAGCCTCACCAAGCGGCGTTCCCCTCTTTGTGCCTTGGTTCATTATAGCACGCTCACGCGCACCCGGAGTCGGTACAGCTGAATCAGCACTATCTGCATAATATGCAGCAAGCCTTGTTCTAAAGTCGTCTTTGAACTGTTGCCGCATAGCATCCGTAATGTCTGTGCGCCCGGTGCGCTTAGAAATAATCTTATCCATTTGCGCTGGTTGCAAATCATTGACCATTGCCGGGAAGATGTATTCTCTGTCATCCGGGCCTTTCCTGTCCACGCCGCGCAAAAGCTTTAAGTCATCTGCGTCAATATTGTACATGGCCAGCGTATTCCGCAGTTCAATCGGCAATTCATCGAAATTCTTATTAACATGACTCGCCAAATCAGAAGCTAGTATTTTAGCCACACCATCTTTTTGTGCGCTGTTCCAGAATTGCATGCCATTCAGCTTAAAATAAGTTTGCTGGGCTTTCGTAAGAAAACCGGGCAGCTGGTCATCGGCTCCAAACCTAGAATGCAAACTGCCAAGAAAAGCATCAACACCAGTGCCGAGATGGTACGAAAATTCTTTTTTCTGTTCATCCGTGAATGCACGCATAACATCTAATATCGACTCACTGTACGAGTCAAATAGACCTCTGCCAGTTTCGCGTTGCAATAATGACGCTTTAGACGCCACATCAGAAAACGAAGATATTGTGGCAAACCCAAGTTTTGACATGTTTTGTATAGCGCGAACACCCGCCGCTGTAGCTGTCAAATCAAGGCCCATAAGCTTTTTTTGCTGTCCGAACACTGCCCTTGTTGTGCCATCAAGTTCAGCAAGCGCGTTCTCAAGCCTGCGTTTGCCGCGAGGCGTAATTTCTGGAATGGACTCAATGACCCTGTTGAGCATGGCTTCAGGGTTTGTACCAAGAACCTCCATTAACGCAATGGACTCGGCATCATTGCCAATACCATCTAACACTGAGGTTATAAGGTCTTTGCCAGAATATAGTTTTGCGTAATTGTGTGACGATTCCCCATCTTTAAAATGCAGAACACGAGAACCACTAAGTTTTTTTGCTAGGTTTGCTGGCCCCTTGAAAGCTGTTATAGGGTCAACCTTGCCGTCCTCGCCAAAAACAGAAGATACTTTTTGGAATCTTCCGCTTTCAAGATGGTCATAAGCCTCTTTCAAAAAAGCTTTTTCGCCGCCAGCGCGAACACCGTCAAAAGTTTTTTCTTGGTCCAAAAGCGGCAGAATGTCATCGTACCATTTGTCAAAGCCAGCATCCCGCAATCTATCAGGGTTATGACGCTGCCTAACCACATAATTAGCCAATTCGCCTATGTTTGCACCGTTACGGTTTTTTCTATTCAGTAGGTTTTTTTGCACCTTTTGAATAGCCTCTGCTATCTGCTTGGCCTCAATGCTTTCCGAAGAACCTATGCCATCGAACAATTCACGGTAAATTAACTCATCAAGCTGTCCTGATTGAAACATCTTTACCAAATCGTTCTTTTCTAACTCAGCAAGCAATAAGCCAGCTGCGTCATTAAGTATACCTTGTCTCCGTGCATCAACAGACATGCGCCCGCCAGTGTAATTTTTTACTGAGCCAACAAGCATATCAAGCAAAGCGTCTTCTGCCCTGCCATCATAGTTTTTTATTTGCGCTGCAATTTCAGCGCCGCGTTTTCTGTTTATAAGCAAATTCCGCTTTTGAATTGCTGCGTTGATTTTAGCTTGGCGCTGTATATTTACGCCTTCATTGATTAGGTCATCAAGCTGAGACTCGGAATATACTCTTGTCCCACGCCTTTCAATGCGAGAAACAAGCTGGTCAAGGATTTCTGTCGCCTCTGCATCATCAATCTGATGTCCAACAGCTTCAGCCGCCGCTTTTATGTCAGCAATACAAGCTTTCATTAGACGTTCCTCACCATACAGTTAGCAGCAGCGCGAGTAGCCGCACCATAACCTTCTTCAGCTTTAGCTATCAACCCATCGTATACGGCGATTTCATTAACAAAGTCATCCGGCACAGCGCCCTGTTCAATCAAAAAGTTGATGTCTGCAATCAGCTGTTCGTTTTCTCTGTTGATGACACCAAGTTCATCAGCGTCAAACTCCTCGGCGGCTGCATCGGCTTCAGCCATGCGTGCTTCAAAGTCTTTCACATCCTGTGACTCATCTATCGCCGCATATTGCTGTTCACGCAATCGGAAAAATTCTTCTTCCGTTAAACCATCAGGCGCATCAGCCGGAATTTCATCAGCGCGTTCATATATCTCACGGCGATTATCAAGCATCCGAATAAAATCTTCATCGCTTATGCCTTTAGCATATATGCCATAACGCTCGGCTTCTTCTTTTAAAGCCAACGCCGCTTCCCGCTGTTGAAGGGCATCAATGTCCTCATCGCGGTATCTTGGTGCGCCTTTGTAGTCTTCATTAAAGGCATCAAGGAATTCTTCTACAGTTGGCCGCTCGCGAAAATAACCTGCCTCAAACGCGGCTTCGCCAATTCTATCAAGATACTTAGGCTCTGGCCCTAGCTTTGGCCCTTCACCTTTTTTGCCACGCTTACGTCTGGCTTTTGAAGAAATTATTGTAGGGTCTTTGTCTATGATTTGTTTAACATCGCCCACATTCGGGTCATCTACACGAACCCCGCCTAGCCCTCTTATAAACTCAGTCAATGTTTTAGGCTTCGGCGCACTAGCCATAGCTGGCCTTAGAATGTCCGGTACTTTATTACCCTTGCGGCGAGGCTCAAACAATGGTGTCTGGCGCACTCTTTCAGGAACTTGGTTAGCGCCTCTAAATATAGGGTCGTTCCTAAGAATAGGGTCGGCCTTAACGAGTAGATTTGTTTCAACAGGTCTGCCTTCAATAGTTTGCGCAACAGCTGTTCTCAGAATTTGTTCGCGTGTTTCTGGCGTTGTTTTTTTAAGCGCATCCCCAATAGCGCCAAACCCAACGTGGAACCCACCGCCAAGCGTGGTTCCAAACGCAATGTTCATAAGGCTGTTAGCAATCCCATAATCATTGTTTTGTTCATATAAGGCAGTCGGGTAAACGATAAACTCTAATCCAGCAGCGCCAACAGCACCTTCTGCTGCGCCCTTGCGTAGCCTTGCAAATGCTTTGCCGTGTTTGGCAACCATAGCAGCATACCGCGCCTGCCCCATTACAGGTATAAAAGAAGCAGCAATGTTTAGCGGGTCAAGCATGCTACCAACCAAACCAACGCCAAGCTGCGCAGCAACAAGCCCGGCGCTGCCGCGTGAACGATTCAGTATCAGCTTTCTTGCTTCGCGCTCATCGTATCTATCCGCAAGCATAGACGCAGCTGATTCATAAATGCCATTTCTGCCAACGCTAATTCCTTCTCGAAAAAAATCACTCGCTTGGTATTCTTCTGGCGTTAGCTTCCGGCCAGTGTTGCCAAAGAAAAACTGTTGCCCAGCCCTGTACGCTGACGACATAGGGTTTTCATATAGTGTTTGCTGGAAAGTCGCGCCCAAGACATCAAGTGTGCCAGCTTGTGAATAAGCGAAATAGTCTTGCCGCAAAATATCACTTTGCTGTTGTGCCGGGATATACAGGTTTACCATTCTTAGTACCTTTGTGCGGCTATGGCTTCGTCTGTTGGCAAGCCTTGCCCCATGGCCGCCTGTTCTTCAGCGTATGATAAGATGCCCATAGCAGCCAGTTCTTCAAACGAATACTGAACCATAAATGCGCCAGATTCGCCCACATCATTTGTTTTACGCAAAACAGGATTGCCAAACGCATCTACTAAATAAACGCCACTATCATCATCGCTAGTAACCCAACGCCCAGCTCTGGCCAAGTCAGAGGCGTATATTTGCCGGGTCGCTTCTGGGCGCGCATCTGCTGAAACGCCAGACTCAGGAACAATCAAGTCAGCGATAAGATTTTCATCGCGCACAAGTGTTCTTGTTGCCCGCGCAAAAGCATCACTCATGCCAAAATATTTGCCCTTTGGGATGCGGAAAAAATTATTTGCGCCAGTATTAGCAAACTCGTACTTATCTGTAATCACACTTGCCGCGACTTTAGCTGCACGATTAACATCCATGCCCCTAACAACGTAATACTGCGCCAACCTGTTTACAGCTTGCTCCATCTCAAAAACACTTGTTACGCGGCCAGAGGTCGCTGTTTGGTCTAATCTGCCCTGCTCTATATCACCCACTATACTTTTTCTGTATTCGGACATTTCCTCTGACACAGCTTTTGTGATGTCAGCGACATTTGCGCCTTCAAGTTCAAGCCCAGCCTTAATTATTGATTTATCTATCTTTTCTGCGTTTAGGAGGTCTAACGCACGAGGATTTTCAGCTGCAAACAGCGCTATGTTTTGTGACGCGCTCATACCCATGCGTCTTGCTTTTGACATTGCAATCCCGCTGAGTTCATCGCCAAAGCCACCAAAGAACTCTTGCATGATTTGTATGGTTTCTTGTGCGTTTGCTTGTTCGAGGTTGCCTTGAAGCTGCTTAAACTGCTCGTTAGTAAAAGGTGAAAGTTGTGATTCTGACAGCCCCATTCCACGCTGTATTTCTATAATCTGTGTTGGGCTTGGCTGCTTCCCTGTCTTGTTTTGGTAGCGCTGAATAACATAATTAGCTGGGTCTAAAGCAATTGCTTCTTTTCTGGCGGCCATAGCGCTATCAAGTGCTTTCAAAGCATACTCTGCCTTGCTTTCATTACCCGCCGCGTTCTCTATCAAAATAGTTCTGTTGCGCTCATAAGCTTGATTTACATCAGCCACACTCGAAAATTCAATGTCACCAACAAGGCCAGCAACCAAATATGTCGCCTCTACCTGTTCTTCGATTTTATCAGCTTGCGCAATTTGCCCTATATCCCGCAATCTAGCGGCCACTTCTAGTCCTCGGCTCCTTGCGTTTGTTAGGTCAAAGTTATCTGCGCTAGGCAAACGCATTGCAGACAAAGCGTCACCAGCAGCAGAAATCAACTCTTGGCGCTCGACTGTCTCCATCTCATTCATACGCCCATATAGCGATGAAACAAGTTTTGTGCGCTCATCCAAGTTATATACCGAATATTCGTCCTCACCATTCAGTATCTGTTCTTCAAGCTGCTCAAGCTGCGACAGTGTAGCCGCATCATCGCGCCCGATTGAAGCTACTCGCTCTCTGTCAAGCTGGAACATAAAGGCTTCTGAAGACAATACCCTATCTGAAACGCCATTGCGTTCTGCGCGGGAAACCTGTTCGTCATATCCGGCTAACGCTAGTTCCCTAGACATTTGCCCGCTAACAAACTGCGAGATAATGTTTTGGCCAGCCTTGTCTATTGAATTTGCTGTGTTGGTTAATTCAACATCAAAAGCCTTTTTAATGCCGCTCAATCTGAATTGCTGCGCACTAGCGTCTAGCTTGCTTAATGCCCGGCGGTTGCGCGTCTTTGAAATGTTCGGCGTGTCTAGGTTGCTCTTATATTCTTCGACAAAAGCATCAAAATTGACGTTGTACTCGTTAATGTTTTGAGACTGGTCGCGCAGATTAAATTCAAGCGCTTTTTCTTGAAAATCGTTAATTGTGTCTGCGGTAAATGTTTCTTCAAGTTCAACTTGGCGGCGCTTTTCAAATGCAGTAGCTATGTCAGCTACAGCCCCCAATGCCTGCTGAGTTGTTCTAACGCCTGCCAACATGCCCTGCTCAAGCCCGGCACCTGACAGCCTTGGCCCAAGCTGGCCTGTAGCCAGCGGAACTTGTTGGCCTTGATTGTATGTTGGAATCTTAGGCATTAGTCATTAGCCTCCGTATATCCTGAGTAGGCTTGTGTTGCGCCACTAAGCAGTGAACCGATTGCAGCCTGTTGATAACCTGTTTTACGCGCCTCACCCGAAAGCAAAATTGACTCGACTTCAGCTTCTTTCC
>Ga0208428_1000995_pt1 | contig 12221 bp, 21 predicted proteins | sample DEB08_DNA_11_FD_184535 | JGI IMG/M metagenome (GOLD analysis project Ga0208428, IMG submission 184535) | Aqueous microbial communities from the Delaware River and Bay under freshwater to marine salinity gradient to study organic matter... | ecosystem: Environmental > Aquatic > Marine > Coastal ... | reverse complement strand
CAATTGGTACACCGTGGAGCAAACGCGGGAATACCTGCAACAGCGCCAACCAGACGGTGACGTGCCAGACGACGTTCATAGCGATGAGTTTGCGGAGTGGCTGACAAAGCAGATGCGTCTATCAATGGCCCGGGGTATTTTGCACGGCAGGCTGCAACAGACAGACATTGACAAGCCCACAGACACCACGGAAGGGGGTGCAGCATGAGTCAGGACAGGTTCATCAAACTTAGCGACCAGTTTGTTTACGCCGAATTTGCATGGTGGAAAGGAATTCGGCGAAAAGCCATGTGGCAAATCAGCCAGATTAGGGAGGTCTCCGAGTACAACGGGCAGCAGTCGCAGCGCAAGATTTCAGGCAAGGAGGCGACGTGGTTGTTTTTGGTCGGGCAGGACGATGAATCTCCAGAGCTGTTGGAAATTCCGCTTGACGTTGTCATACGCACCCTGATCGGACCGCCGACAGGCATTGACAAACCCACCAACTAACGCAACAATGCGGGCGGCTGTGAGGTAGCAGATCACTGCCGCAAATTTGAACCCATCCGGGAAACCGGATTTTGACCCGCACGGGGTGGCTGCTACCTGCCCCGTTGCGGGTTTTTTTATGTGAGGTGCGATGATGCTACAACAGTTAGTTGATTCAATTGCCGCGTTGCCGATTGCGGAGCGCGTTGCAGCGATAAATGACGTAAAGCGAGCCATGCACGCAATCAGCCCGTTTTGTAATGAGCCGGTGGATTGCGTTGAGTGGGTGCCAGCAAGTGAGGTGTTTGCGAACGAGTACAACCCAAACAAGGTTGCGCCGCCGGAAATGGAATTGCTTGAGGTGTCAATCACGAATGACGGCTACACGCAGCCGATTGTTACGTGGCCAATTGAGGCGGGGCGAGAGGTGGTTGACGGGTTCCATCGTAGCCGCGTAGGAAAAGAGTCCGCTTTGGTGTCGCAGCGAGTGCACGGGTATTTGCCCGTTGTGACAATTCGCGGTGAGCAGCAGGACAAGAGCGACCGTATAGCTTCGACGATTCGCCACAACCGTGCGAGAGGCAAGCATCAGGTTGACGCAATGTCTGAAATTGTGCTTGAGCTGAAAGCACGCAACTGGACAAACAGGCGCATTGCAAAAGAGCTGGGGATGGACGAAGACGAAATCCTGCGGCTGTGCCAAGTGTCGGGGTTGCAGGAGATGTTTCTTGATCAGGACTTTTCGCGAGCGTGGGAGGCTGAAGATGACGTTCTAGGCGCTGAGTTTATTGAGATTACTGACGAGATTTCAGAAGAGGAACGTGATAGCGTCAGAACCGCAAACACATCAGACCCGAACCGTGTTTTCCACACGTTTGATAAGTGGGAGTGCGTTGCCGCTGGGATGCACGAGAGTAAGAAAGACGGCTGGACCACCGAGCAATGCGAGCAGGCTTACGTTGACCTTCTGACAGATGTTGAAGCGTTTAGAGCAGCGGCTGATCAGGTGATTGCGCACTGGCCAAACAGTTGCGAGCAAAACCTGACAAACACCGCGATGAACCGGCTAGCGTGGATCGGGCAAGCGTCCGTCTGCTACACACATGGCGTTCCTGCAAAATTTTGCGGCGGATGGTCGCGACTTACTGACGAGCAAAAGCTGGCGGCTAATGCCGTTGCGCTTGACGTGCTAAATGAGTGGCTCAGCGTTCGCGGCATTGACGCCGCAACAGCCGAAGAGGCAGTTTCAATCGGTCGCCAAGTGGAGATTTACTGATGAGCAGGAAGACACCGCTACTGATATCCGTGCTGGAAGCCGCTAGGCAGCGAATTGCGATAGCGTTTGACACGTTCGAGAGACTGTACGTGTCGTTTTCCGGCGGAAAAGACAGCTCTGTCATGATGCATCTCGTGATGGACGAAGCGCGCAAGCGAGGGCGAAAAGTCGGCGTGCTTGTTATTGACCTAGAAGCGCAGTACGCAGACACCGTGGCGCACATACAGGATATGGTTGAGCAATACGCCGATTGCATCGACCTGCACTGGTTTTGCGGTGAGTTGCTACTGCGCAACGCCGTCAGCAATTATCAGCCCCGGTGGTGTTGCTGGGATGCGTCAATGTCAAGTAAATGGGTACGGCAAAAGCCATCATTGGCTGCGGATTTGTCGCAGTACGATTTTTACGTGCCGCGAATGGAGTTTGAGGAGCTGATGGTGCTGTTTGGTGAATGGTATTCGCAAGGCAAATCAACCGGGGCTTTCATCGGCATTCGGTCTGATGAATCGCTTCACAGATACCGGGCGATTGTCTCGCGCAAGGAGGGGTTGACGATCGGCGGGCATAAGTGGACAACGAAATTGTCCAAGCGGCTTTGCAATGTTTACCCGATTTACGACTGGCGGACGGAAGACATTTGGGTGTATCACGGCAAGCACCCGGAAAAGTCACACAACCGCGTGTATGACCAAATGGCAAAAGCGGGGGTCCCATTGTCCAGCCAGAGGCTTTGCCAGCCATACGGGGACGACCAGCGCAAGGGGCTTTGGTTGTACCACATTCTTGAGCCTGACACGTGGTACAAGCTAATTGTGCGAGTGAACGGAGTGAACAGCGGCGCACTGTACATACAAGAGTCCGGCAACATGACCGGCTACAACAAGATCACAAAGCCAGCGGGCCACACGTGGCGGAGTTTTTGCAATTTGCTTTTGCGGACAATGCCTGCAAAAACGCGCGACCACTACGCCGCGAGGTTCAGGAAGTTTATTGCGGGCTGGCAGCAAAGAGGATACACGACCATACCAGACGAGGCGCCGCTATCACTTGAAGCAAAGTGCTGGGCGCCGTCGTGGCGGCGAATGTGCAAAGTTTTGCTGCGCAACGACTATTGGTGCAAGGGGCTTGGGCAGTCGCAGCCATTGTCGGATGCGTACCAAGCGTTTAAAGAAATTCGAGCGAAGAGACGCGCAGCTGATTTGGCGGGGGTTAAGGATGTCCGGTCAAAGTGACAACAAAACCTTTTCCGCTGGCGACTGGTGCTGCTGGCGAGGCCAGCAATGTCGAGTGATATCACGCGAGCAAATATTAACCAGCGGCGGCGATCAAGTGTGGTGCCTTGCGATACAGGTTGCGCATTTGCCGGCATACAAAGGATTGCGGTTTGTTCGGCAATCTGCGTGCAGCGAGAGTCACGTCACAGTGAGCGGGGGCGGTTAATGTCATTACCGTGGATTAAGATCGAGTGCGGGCTGATCAACAAGCCTGAAGTCATGCAACTGGCGGGACTGCTGGACATCGACGAGCACACCGTTGTTGGCCACCTCGTTGCGTTCTGGTCGTGGGTGGATGCAAATATGTCCCGCGATTGTCCCGATACGACCGGGACAAAACGGGGACTCGACCGGGTTGCAGGGCGGGACGGGTTCACCGACGCGCTAGTGCAGGTTGGGTGGCTTGAGTTCGACGGCAGCCGCGTGACCGTGCCGCATTTTGAGTACCACCTGAGCCAATCAGCAAAAACACGGGCAACCGACGCGAGAAAGAAGGCAAGGCAGCGGGCCGCGTCCCGGTCAGAGGGGGACAATGTCCCGTTGCGATCGGGACAGAAAGGGGGACCAGAGAAGAGAAGAGAAGAGAAGAGTAACAATATAGAGTCTGCTGGCGCAGACTCTTGCCCGCAGCCTGCACAGCAGACTGCAAGCCCGCAGCGAAAGCATCCCGCGTGGCTAATCTGTCATGATGAGGCTGACGCATACTGCGGATTCCAGACTAACGGCAGCGTCAAGCAATGGTTGCTGCCATATAGCAAAATTGACGAGTGGCGGCAGGCGTTTCCGGGCGTGCAGATTGAGATAGAAATCAACAAGGCGCGGCAGTGGTTAATTGACAACCCGACGCGACGCAAGACGGCTAGCGGGATGCTGAAATTTTTGAACACGTGGCTGACTAGGGAGCAGAACAGTGGCAGAGGAAACGCGCAGGGAACTGGCGGAAGAGCAGAGCGACGGGAGCGGAGTAACGCGGCCGCGTTCGCAACCGTCTTCGGGCCTGACTGTGAGGCAGCGGCAGATGGCACCGGCACTGGCGAGGTTATGCAGCGCAAAATCGGCAATGGAGCTAACGCCACACGCCCTGGAGACATGGGCGGCGGCACTGGCGACGTATCGCCCTGAAGTGGTCAACTACTGCATTGTTCAGGCTGCAATCAGTGCTGACCCATTTCCCGATCTGGGCAAGCTAATTGAGGCGTGTGAAAGCGAGACGCAGCGACGGCATCCGGATGGAAACCGGCGCAATGGTAAGCCCGGCATCCGGCGGATATCTGCAATTGCGAAAGCGTGGGGCATCAGCCTGAAAGGCGAGCAGGATGAATGACGACGAAACGCGCGAGCAGTGGGCAAGGCTGTGCCGCATGTATATTACGCGCGGGAACGCGGAGATTGATCAGATAGTGAGCGAGTTGCACGCAATGGCGGGTATCCGCGAGGGCTTTGAAGACGCTGACGCATGGGAAGCAATGCACGACCGCGCAGTTGAAAACATGGAGTTGCAGCGACCAAACTCGCCAGAGTACGCGTGGGCACTGTTGCGGGTACTGGGCGTCAAATTGTGGATGGTGCGAGCGCTTGAGGCGATGGAAGAGGGGGCGGACGGATGACGCAGGCAGAACCATACGTTGTCTATAGACTCGACACCTACGGACGGCGGCAGTACGTGTTTCGGCAGTTATCCCCGGTTGATTGCCGGGCGCCGATCCACCGCAAGGGCATTGCGGCGCAAGGGTGGGTGAACAGCTTGCCCAAGGCCAAAATGTATATTGGCAAAGCGGCAGCAGTTGCGGCTGCTAAAGCAATCGCAGACGCAACCCGTCACGGGCGGGATGCAATGCGGGTGATATCATTGGAGCAGGCGCAGCGGGAACGGGCTGCGGCGCTAAAGCAGCGAGGGCAGTGAAATGGCGAAAACTGAACCGCGGGGAAGAATCCCGCAACTGTATCGCGAGATGCAGATCGGGCAGCGGGTGATTGTGAATTACGGGCATGGGCACGCATTTCACTTGCTGCGGTCGGCATGGGTGCGGCACTATCGGCAGCAAGCGATTGCCGACGGTTACGACGTGCCGTGGTTGTATCTGGAGCCAGTTGGGGAGAGCCGCACATTGGTTGTGCGGATGCGTGATGAGGCAGAGGTTAAGGCAGCACGGGCTGCGTTTTTAGCAAAGGGTAAGAAATGAGCTGGACCGAAATTAAGATCGACGAAAGCGGCAGGGTAACAGTCCGCAGCGGTGGCACGCTGACGGGTGAGACGGAGAAACCCCCATATATATTTACTACAGAGCCAGAGCCAGAGCCAGAGTCAGAGCCAGAACCGAAACCCAAGATGGTAACGTGGCGGCGGTGTGTTCCGGTTGAACACAGCCTGTGGATTGAGTCTGGGCAGATTCCAGCTGGCTGGGTTGCGCTTGAGGCTCACACGCAACCAGTCGAGACAGTCCAGCAACTGCCGGAGGGGCAGAAGCCATGAGCTTTAACGAAATTGAGATCCGCGATGTTGCGCGGTGGTCAACGCCGTCGCCAGAGCCGGAACCAAAGCCAGAGCCAGAGCTGGTGACGTGGCAGCTGTGCGTGCGGATTGAGCCGTGGGAGATCGTACAGATCGTAGACTTTATGTTTTATGCCAAATGGTATCCATCCGGATACATCCCGGAAGACTGGTATCCGATAGAGGCACAGTCAGGGCCAGTCGAGACGGTGAAACAACTGCCGGAGGGTCAGAGGCCATGAGCTTTAACGAAATTGATATCTCCGTGCTTGTGCGGTTGGACGAAAACGGCAAGGTGACATCCTGTAAGGGTGGCACGCTTGCGGGCAAGACGGAAGCGGAGCCGGAGCCCGATGGCGAAAAGCGTCTTTACATTTGGCAGGAATTTGCGCCAGACTACAGGCACGGCCTAGCCGTTGCGATTGCATCAAGCGAAGCGGAAGCGAGGCGGCTAGTTGTCAAGCACTTACGGTTTAGCCCTGATGACTGGGGGCCGTTGACGACGTGCACGTTAAATGCGACTGCAACGGCATGGGCGGTCACTGGTGGCCAATAGTCGCCACCTATTGACAACAACACAACTCCGCGGCAACAATAGCCGCGGAGGTGGTGCCGATGGTGGTGCGTGCGGTGGAGCAAATGCCGCTGCGGTTGGCGGGTGATTGGCTGGAGTTCGAGCACGAATGCCAGTTACGGCTGGATCTGCCGGGCGTCACAATCACGCGCGTTGAGCAGGCCGGGAACCGATACGACGGCGCAACCATTCCACGGGTGGCATGGTCAATCATCGGGCATCCGCTGGAAGACCGGTTTAGGTGGGCGTCGTATTGGCATGACCGCATCTGTGAGGCGTCGACGTATCGCGAACAACGACGGTTTGCGGATGCGGTGTTTCTCGAATTGTTACGGCGGGCAGGGGTGGAGCGATGGCGGCGCGTTGCTATGTGGGCGGCGTGCAGAATTTACGCGACAACAAAGGGGCTAATATGAGCGGACCAATTACACGGCATCACTGGGATGCACTGGCGGCGGACATTTACGCACGCGGCGGATACCGGAATTACGGCATTGACCCGATGAGCATTTTAGCGATGCTCAACACAATCGTGCCGCAGGTGCTGCAATGGGTGGCGGATTGCAAACGATTGCGCGACGACGAGGTGCAGCCTGCCGTTGCTGCAATGCACGCACGCAACCCGGCGCAGGCAAAACGCAGGACGGCCGCGCAGTGCAAGAAGCTGCGGCGCAAACAGGGCGAGCAATTTTGCAAGGATTTCAACGTGCCTCGTGGTAACCGCCGGGTGATTCTGCAAGCCGATTTCACCTTGACCGATGAGCAGGCAACGGCAATGGCCGAAGATATGATTGACGAATGTTGCAACCGGTCTGCTGAGGATGTGGCGCGATTTGCCGCAGCGGCACGCGGTGCGTGATGTTGTGGTTGCTGTTGCTGATTGTTGACGAATTGCCGCCGGTGGTGTTGCCGATGGTTGGGCAGGACGTGCGCGAGATCGAGCCGCAGCCGCCGCCACCAGCACCGCGAGCGGTTGACACGGTCACGGCGGGCGTGTTTTACGTCGTTCAGAGCGAAGAGCCGCTGTTGATCCTGGCAAGCCCGGCAGGCGTTGTCGATGCAGTTTCTGAGCAGGGGCCATTGCGTTGCCGCGGGCGGTGGGCTGACGCGGACGGGATACAAACGCGGACGCTGGATGCGCCGTATCTGTATTTCGTGGAGCCAGTGAAGCCGGGCAAGTGCGAGTTGCTAATCCTGCGGGCGTCGGCAATGGATGCGTCGCAGGTGATCCGGCAACCGCTGACAGTTTCCGGTGAGGGGCCGCGACCGCCACCAGACGACCAGACGACAGAGATTGAGCCAGCGCCGGACGACGGCGAAGTTGTGCCGATTCCAAGGCCGGACGAGTTACGGGTTGTGTTACTGCTGGACGAATCAGTAAGCGCGGCGCAATTGCTGGCGGTAAATTCGCTGGATACTCGCATCTGGCTGGATGACAATTGCAAGGCGTGGCAGCGGTGGGACCGATCCGCAATCGAGGCAACAGGGGTGGATGGTGCGCCGCCGGAATTCGTCAAAATGTGGCAGGATATCGGCGACGATGTGCCACGAGGGCCGCAGGTGCTGATAGCTGGCGGAACATCGGTGCAAGTGCGGCCGATTGTGGACGCGGCGACACTGCTGGACGATCTAAGGAGGGCACGCGGTGAGTGAATTGCGGTACATCATCAGCGACGAAAACAGCAGGCACGCGATTCCCGGCAGCAATACAACCGGGCTGGACCTTCGCGAGCGAGTCGAAGACGAAGGTGGGTTTGCGTATTCCGGCACCCCGGTGCGACCATTTCCAGAAGAATTGTTGATACCGCGGCACCAGTGGCGGGCCAGGATTGAAGAGCTTAAGGAGCAGCGGGCGCGCAACATCGACCTGATTCGTCACGAAAAATTGCCCCACAAAAACCAAGGCCGAACTAATTATTGCTGGATCAACGCGCCGGTGCACTGCATGGAAATCATGCGACTGAGGCAGAATATCAACCCTAGCAACCCGCTGGAGTTGTCCAGTTCATGGGCGGGCAGCATTATCAAGGGCGGGCGCAATGTCGGCGGGTGGGGCCGACAGGCGATTGCGTTCCTTGCCGAGCACGGCACGGTGCCAACGTATATCTGCGGCAACAATGACCAGTCCCGGCGGCACAACAACGCAGCAAACCGGCAGACAGCGTTGCAGTATCGGGTAACAGATGGGTTTGAATTGCGGCCGCGCAATCTGGATCAGATGATTAGCCTGTTGCTGCGAGGCATCCCGCTGGCTGGTGGGTTCAACTGGTGGGGGCACGAGGTGACGCTATGCGACGCAGACTGGATCGACAACGAGATTGCTGTGATTATCCGCAACAGTTGGCAGGGGTGGGGCGATTTTGGCTTCGGTGTTCTTCAGGGTTCGCGGATGCTGGCTGACGACCTCGTTGCAGTGTCCGGCAGTTCACTCACAGGCAGGCGGGTGCAGTCATGAGAACAGCGGCGGCGGTGTTTGTTTTTTGCACGGTGTTGCATTTCCCCGTGCCTGATGGTTGGAAATATACCATTGCGGATCCGCCAGCAGCGGCGCAGCCGGATTGGTATCTGGTATCGTTCGGCGCGGAGTGGTGCGGGCCGTGCCGTGCGTGGAAACGCGACCATCTTGCCGCAACTCGCAAGGTGCTGCCGGTTGTGGTCGTCGATATCAGCAAAGCCCCGGAATGGAAACGCTCCCGTCAGCTAGCCGCACCCCCTGGCGGTCGAGCGACCATTCCGGGCATCACGCGCGTGCCGACATTCTGGTTAGTGCACCGCGCGAGCCGGTGGCCGGTCAAGACGTGGGTGGGCGGCAGGACGGCGGAACAGGTGCGGCGACTGATCCCAGAGACCGTGCCGGATTGGACCCGCGAAACAGAAGCGGCACCACCGTTGCCGGAGTAGTATTGCACACCACGTGCCAAGCGGTATGATGTGGGAAAATTCTCGAAAACCTGCGGGCGACCCGATGGCAGATCAAAACGAGACACCGCAGGATGACGACGAAGACGGCATAGAGTGGCGGACACTTAACCGCACAGTGCGGGTTGACGCCGCGACATCGCAGAAGCTGATTGACTGGATCGGGCCACACTTGCGACTAATTGTCGCTGCGGTGGCGTGGGGCGTTTTCGCAATTGCAACTTGTTACGCGGCGAGCTTAGTATTATGACTGCCGAGATTGATGCGGAATTCTGGCGGGTGTTGCTGGCAGCGTGGGGCTGTTTTGCGATGGGCGTGGCGATTTGGCATTATCGTAATGAGTTGCACGGCTACGGGCTGCAGCCTGTTGGCCGGTTATTGCTGGCGATTTCTCCCGCGTTGCTGTCCGCGTTTGGGTATCACAGCACACAAGCCGTGCGAACAGTCGAGCTAATGGCGCAAGCGGTGCCAGTGCGGCATGTTGGTCATGAGATTCAGCCGGTTATCGCAGACCGGGATACAATCGTAACTCCAGGGGGTGCAACAGTTGACTACATCAGAACCAATTACGGAGCAGGGCGACGCGGCGCCGGATCGGTGCGCGTTGGAGATTCACAGCTTGGACAACGCGTCGAAAGCAGTGGACCAGGCTTTGCAAGCGTTGGGGCAGGCGTCACAGGATCTGTACCGTTGCCGCTATGGCGACCGTGAGGTAAACGCAGCGGTTGAATGGAATAACGAAAGCGAAATCGAAGGCGGGCCGCTGAGCCGTGAGTTGCGTGCGGATGCGATTGTGATCGAGCGGATGCGCAAGGTTGTTGCGGAGTTTGCACAGGATAAAACGCAATGAATGAACAGGCACTAGATGACGAGCTAGCAAAGCCGGAATATACCGGGCTTACCAATCAGCAGGCGGCATCGGCAGTTAACGCCAAAACGGTTTCTGTGCGCGTTCCGGTTGATACCGGCGACCTCAAGTTTGCGATGATTGGGGCGGGCATCTGGGAGCGGCTGGAATCGGCAGCGCCCCCTGGCAGCAGCGACCCACCAGCGAGCCAAGCACGCACATTGATGAGCGCCTGCAACAGCAGCCGTGCGATTGACCTAGACGATCCGCGAGTTGATGCGTTAGTGCAGCAGTGCGTGACATATGGGTTAATGTCACAGGATGAGGTTGACGCACTGAATACACTGGCTGATCGCGTTGTTCCGTGGGTGACAACGAATGGCGTGGGAGAAGTCGGCATTGGGGCTGTGATCAACTCACGTCGCAGGATAGGAGCAATCGAAAATGCCTAACGCAATTCTCACACGCTACGCATCATCGGCGGCGGTCACATGCACACTGGCGAGTCTGGCCAGTGACACAAATCTGCTGTCCGGTCGTGAGTCGGCGGAGGTCGATAATACATCTGCGGGATATCAAGATTACATTTGCAGCGGGTTTGTCACGACTGGCACAAGCCCGACAGCAGCGAAGCAGATTGAGGTGTGGGCGATCGGCTATACCGGCAACGATTACCCCGATGTTTTTGACGGCACAGACAGCGCCGAGACGATCACTTCAGAGGATATCAAGAACAGCATTTGCGTGCCTGTTGCAATCATGTCAACCAACGACACCAGTGACCGCACCTATGCATTTCGAACGGCGTCAATCCGCGGTGCATTTGGCGGGGTGCTGCCCTCCAAATTTGCCCTGTTCGTTGCGCACAACACCGGCGTTGCACTGAATGCCACCGCAGGCAATCACGAGCTGCGTGTGCAGGGCGTAAACGACGAGGTGCAGTGATGAGCATTAGCGACGGCCTTGTTGGTGCATGGTGCCCCTCTCTCGGGCCAAGCGGTTATACGCTGCTGGACCGGAGCGGCGGGGGCAATCACGGCGTGCTGACAAACATGGATGCAGCCAGTGATTGGGTTGGCACTCCGGGCGGATGGGCGCTAGATTTTGATGGCTCGAATGACTGGATCAACATCCCTCGCCCGCGACAAATTGCATCGACTGGTGTCACACACTACACGGTGTCCTATTGGGTAAAACTCAGATCGGGCTATGGTGCGACCCTGCGATGCAATTCCACGAGTGGGCTGTTTGTTTATTCGGCAACAAATCTAAACGGCGGAATTCAGATGGCCACGGGCGGAACGTACCCGATCTATTCAAACACAAAACTCACTGCTGGAGCGTGGGCACACTGCGTAATCGTGTTCAATGACAAGGCTGTCAGCCTGTATCTGGATGGCAAGGCTGACGGCGGTGGCACGTCGGCAAATCTGCCGAATTTTAGCACCGACAATTTTCGTTTCGGTGGCTACGGCGGCGCTGAGACGACGAATGGCCAATATGGCGATTTTGGATTCTGGCTCCGGGCAATGACAGCACCGGAAGTCTCGGCGCTCTATCGAGCCGGGCAGTCTGGACTGGGGCGACTGCTGACACAGCGACGGCGGCGGGTGTACTCGACCGCAGGTCCAGCATTTAAGGCCGCATGGGCAACAAGAGCAACGACAATTGCAGGGGTGCTGAGATGAGAAAAAATACAGCAGGGCAGGTGGTTGCATTTCAAGCGGTGAGCACGGCAGACGGCAGTGCGGTCACGACCGGCACCCCCGTGATTTATTACACGATTGATGGCGGCACGCAAGGCACGGGGGCGGGCACGAGCACACACGAGGGCAATGGCTGCTGGACTTATGCGCCATTGCAAGCAGAGACGAACGGAAATCACGTCGTGTTTACGTTTGCTCTAGCTGGTGCTGTGAGCCAATCGGTCAACCTTTACCCGGTATCGTTTGACCCGACTGATTCTGTGCGGATTGGACTAACAGCCCTGCCAAATGCGGCAGCAGGTGCAGCAGGCGGGCTACCGACAGATAGCACGGGCAAGACTGCATTCAATGACCTCGATGCGGCAGGCGTCCGCAGTGCGGTTGGGATGGCATCGGCAAACCTTGACACGCAGCTTTCAGACTTGCCAACGGTTGCAGAATTTGAAGCACGCACACTGCTGGCGGCGGCGTATTTTGATCCGGCGGTAGATGCAGTCACGGTCGGCACCAACGGCGACAAAACCGGGTACAGCCTAGCAGTCACCCCACCAACGGCGGCGGCGGTGGCAGATGCTGTCTGGGATGAGGCCACCAGCGGACACACGACAGCGGGCACCTATGGCGGGCAGATTGTCAGATCGACCAACAGCAATGTCACGGATCAGA
>Ga0208428_1000992_pt1 | contig 12233 bp, 19 predicted proteins | sample DEB08_DNA_11_FD_184535 | JGI IMG/M metagenome (GOLD analysis project Ga0208428, IMG submission 184535) | Aqueous microbial communities from the Delaware River and Bay under freshwater to marine salinity gradient to study organic matter... | ecosystem: Environmental > Aquatic > Marine > Coastal ... | reverse complement strand
TGGTTGGCGCAGTAGGATTTGAACCTACGACCTTTCGATTATCAATCGAATGCTCTAACCAACTGAGCTATGCGCCAATGAAAATGGAGCCAGATGTCAGATTCGAACTGACGACCGACGGTTTACAAAACCGGTGCTCTACCAACTGAGCTAATCTGGCATTGGTGGACCCTATAGGGGTTGAACCTATGACCTACCGATTATGAGTCGGGTGCTCTGACCAACTGAGCTAAGGGTCCATTAGAAATTGGTGCCCCCACTAGGACTCGAACCTAGAACCACCTGATTAAAAGTCAGATACTCTACCAATTGAGCTATAAGGGCGGAAGTGGTTGCAGGAGTGGGATTTGAACCCACGATCTTCTGGATATGAGCCAGACGAGATAACCACTTCTCCATCCTGCATTAAAATTGACGACGGGATTTGAACCCGCATCGTCCTCCGTGACAGGGAGGCACTTTAACTTTAAGCTACGCCGGAATTCCTAGCCCAAGAGTTGATCAACTTGCCGTAACAGTTGATCGCCTGTGGCATCCAGGATCACTTCAGCGTCGAATTGACACTCTTGGGCTAGGAACTTTTAAATGGGGTGTCGGACGGGACTTGAACCCGCAACCTCTTCCGTGACAGGGAAGTACTCTACACTTTGAGTTACGTCACTAGAAATTGGTGCTGGGTTAACCTATATTGTTTAACGTCGCACCCAGCTAGGTTCGACGAGCATGATGCGTCTTTTTTTCGGCAGACGTCTCCACCTACACATAGGACACATTGGTGCACCGCTTGCCGAGCAGTATGACTCTTTCGAGTTTCATCCTTTAGGAATCATCAGATACGCTGTGGCAAAGAAAGTCGATCCATTTACAACCCCGTTATTGTTTTGGTTGAAGGTGGACCAGACCTGATCGTTGGGTTATCGTGTAACGCCAACAAAGATTCGGCTTTTTATTTTGCCCTGTTGACATGGGGTCTCCTCTCTCTAGGGACTTACTGGCTGAGCCGTAACAGCTTAATGTTGGATATCATCACCATTGCCCTTTTGGGTCACCCACGGATTCTCGGTGGTCTTCAATACCTTATCGGAGTATCTCCCGGAGAGTAGAACCTCTCTCAATTTTTATATTCTACATGAAGCCTTTGCTTCAGTCAACTATTCTTATTCTCCAAACACTAAAATTTCATCAGTGAAAAGCATCAAGAAGTCATGTAGGTCTCTATATTGTTCTCCTGCATAAACATACTCTTCAATCTTCTCCTGAAAGCCCAACTCATCATCAAAGACCTTTTTCAAATCATCACGGTCATGTAGTTTCTGCCAGAGTCGATTCATGATTACTGCACGACCATTATTGTCATGGATTGGAAGGTCTTCCTTCGTGCGTTCAACCCATCTCTCATTGTGGTTGCTAATGTAAATCATAAAGTATCTATGAATTCAGTTTATGCCCGACGAAAAACAATATCTGAGGCTTCCCATAATGGTTGTCGGAGTTCCTCAAACATTTCATGTCGGTCAGCATCATCATAATGGAATCGATCAGCTTGATCTGCCGCATAATCAGCAAGTGCAGTGAAGAAGTTTTCAAGGGCTTGACCATTCATCTCGTCCAGCATTTTGTATATTTCAATCTTACTCATAATTATGCTTTCTTTACGTAAACCACACCATCGATTGTTATTTCATTTGGGAATTGAGACACAGGCTCTTCTGTATCCCCAGAGACCACTGTATCCCCAGAGACCACTGCGTTCCAAGAGAGCACTGCACCCCCATAGACCTTTGCGAACCCAAAGACCTTTGCGTCCCCAGAGACCTTTGCAACGCCATAGACCTCAGCGTTCCCATAGACCTTTGCGTTCTCATAGACCCATGCGTCCCCAGAGACCTTTGCGAACCCAAAGACCCATGCGTCCCCAGAGACCTTTGCATCCCCACAGACCAATGCATTATAAGAGACCCTTGCGTTCCCATAGACCCATGCGTCCCCAGAGACCTTTGCATCCCCACAGACCTCAGCGTTCCCATAGACCTTTGCGTTCCCATAGACCTCAGCGTTCCCATAGACCCATGCGTTCCCATAGACCCTTGCGGTCCCAGAGACCCTTGCGTTCCCATAGACCGATGCATCGCCATAGACCCATGCGTCCTCATAGACCCTTGCGTTCCCATAGACCCTTGCGGTCCCAGAGACCCAGCAATTTCCTTCCTGACTCAGGTTCTTCTCGGACTCGATGTATCCCCCAAGGTCACCTTTCTTTACGTCGCCAAAGTCCCGCAGGGCTTTGATACGTCGGAGGTTTGGGTTGTCTGGATGGGCTTCGTTCGTGATTTCGTATTTCATAGTATTGTGATCAATAGGATTCAGCGAGGGCTTCTTGTTCAAGTTGGTACATATCCTCAACAAATCGCCGATAATCATCTTCAGTCAGATTCCACCGAGCCATCAATTCCCGATCGTATTCGATGTTGTTGGTTTCTTCACTCATTTGATTGTGGTACTATACTATACCACAAACGAAGAACCGTCAACCCCTAGGACGATTTTTTTTACTTTTTTTTGGAAGATGGAAAAACGACGTTTTTTATCGTTTTTGATCGTTTTTCTGAGTTTTGGTAGGTTTTTTCTTGGTGGCACGGCTGGCTTTCGCACCCTTTTCTGCGGCTTCAGCCATTTTTGCGGCATTTTCAATGAAGGCTTGTCGTTTGCCCAATCGTTCAATTGCCTCGTTTGAATCCATCCAGATATCTTTGTTATCTAACACGGACCTGATTTCATCCTGAGTCAAAAAGCCAGAATATGCATCATTGAGTAAGTTTTCTGACCATTTGCGTTCATGGATGACATTGTCGTACATCTCACCTCCTTTGCCAAATGTGGCTGAAGAATAGTTGTGAATCATAAACATGGCATGAGGAGAGATTTCATACTCATGACCCATTAGGAAGAGAAGAGTCGCAGCAGACATACAGGCACCCTCGACATGAACATGAATCTGTGCCTCTGTTTCTGCCAGGACATGCACAAATTGAATTGCCGTGAAGAGATCACCACCCAGTGAATTGATGTGCAGCTTGATGATGTCAGGAGCATTTGCATTACGAATCTGGTGAAACCATTCTGTATATTCTTCACTGGATTCAATTGTACCACACACATAATAATCGTAAACATTACCATATGTGCCAGCAAAGACTGTGGTCTTGTTCTTTACCAAATCAGCTATTGGATTTTGTCCCTTGTGTTTTTTCATCGATTAAATAGTTTGCAATCTCTTTCATTAATTTATCAGTCCAATTGTCTCGGTGCTCCTTAAAGATCAGAGGATTAGGATCGTTCTCCACCATCATAATTGTGATCAGTTGAGTGATTGGAGTACCGGTTCTCTCCTCAAACATGATAGCATATGCTGCTTCTTGCATGAAGTAACTATGAATCTCATCAGCCGTCTTGATACGTGTTGAGGTCTTGAAGTCTACGACACTGAGTTTTCCATCAAATTCAGCAATGCAATCTACCTTACCAGCAACAGTAAGGTGATGAGAATATAATGGGGTTTCAAGCATTGAGATCTTACCCATCCGAGAATCAAGCACAGGCTGGATGGCAATCCATGAAGAAAGAATGTGTGGTAGTGTATTTGAACCAACCACATTATCCTCATTCTTGAGGTATCGCTCAATCATGTCATGGACTGCAGTACCTCTAGTGCAGGCATGATGAGAGATTCGATCTGCCTCTGCCTCTCCTACTCTCTTGCGCCATTCCTGAATGTACTTTTTCTTGGAATGGCCCAAGACAGTGGTGATCGATGGGTATCTTTCTCCAGTGGGGGTTACATATGTTCTACCCGATTTTCGAGTATTACACTCAAGATCATCATAGTCAAGTCGAACCTTTTGATGCTCAAAGATCTTACCCCGCTGGAATTTCATTTTTCAATCTCGCCCCATTTTTTTGGTCTTGTGTTCTTCTTCATGTAATCAATACGAAATTGATTGACCCTTTCCTTTAAGAACATCAGGTGACCAATGATTGAGACCTCTAAAAGCAAACCAATGAGTACCAAGATTTCAAGCAGATTCATGTTTCACCTTTTGTTTTTTTTGTCTCTTATCTAATCTCCGTTGTCGATCAAATTTATCGTAAGATTCAAAACGATTCTTATCATGTTTCTTATTCTTCCATTTATTGTATCTTTGGTTACTCATTTTCCGGGACTCCATTCCTCATATGTATTCGATTCTTGTTTCTCTTCTAGTTCTTTCGTCATAATATAGTCACGAACAATACCACTTCTACAAATATCTTCCCATCCAAATCGGATATGCCTAAAATAGTTCATCTTCTCAAGGATCGTCAAAAATTTATTGATACCTTGTCGATCATGAGCTCTTGTGAAATCTGATTGATAGTAGTCACCAGCAAAGATGATTCGACTCTCTTCGCCAATACGGGTAATCACTGAATCAAGTTCATGGAAATTGCAGTTCTGCATTTCATCAACTATCACGATAGAATTATTGAGTGTAATACCACGAATATAGCTTGTGGTCATAAACTGGATAATTCCTCTATCCACCAATGTCTCCCATGCCTTACTATCACCATAGAGTTCATTGACGATATTCTCATATGGTGTAGTATAAGCCGCCTCTTTTTCTTTCTGTGTACCAGGCAAGAAACCCATATCTCGGGTTGGGACAACAGACCGAACAATGATGACCTTCTTTCGGTACTGATATTCTTTGGCTTCATTTAGAGCGTGGTGTAGTGCAATGAATGTCTTACCACACCCGGCGGCGCCAGATAGAATGAGATTGTATCCCTTCTTATAATACTGAAAGAAGTCTTCTTGTGCCTGAGAGAATGGAAAGATATCAATCAATCTCTTACGCCAAGAAGTACTTTTCTCTATTTTAGTACTTGACTGTTTGTTTTGTGCCATCTTTTGCCCTTTCAGGATGTCTTTTGCGAATACTTTTCATAATATCAACAAAATCACTTCCAGCACCCGCTCGAGCTCTTTGCTCAAGAGTCTTACCACCTTCATATGAAAAGAATGGTGCTGCGATGCCCCTCTTTACCGTATGGGCACCACATTCTGGGCATGGTCTTTCAGTTGGAAGATCACGATCCAGGATTGGATGATTCTCTTCAAATTGTACATTACATTTTTCGCAGTGATAATCGTAGATCATGCTTTTGATATCATGGCTTCTAATCTCTCTACAGCTTGACAGAGTCGCTGTAGTTTGGTTTCGTAGAAGGGTATTTTATCATTCTCTTGGTCTTTTTCAAGACGTCGAATATAATGTTGCGTTTGCTCAAGATCCTCTTTTAGACGTTTAAGTTGTGAAAAGATCATAATGATTGATAGTGAGATCTATCATTATTTATCCTTTATGATACCTGGAAACGCCTTATTCACAAGGGCAGGTGTGATTGCAGGAAAGAGTTTCCTGAGTTGTTTATCTTTCATTGCGATAATGATCTTGGCATCATTCGTATTCACTGATTCCAGAAGCTGGACAAAGCGCAATTCTTTCTTGACCTTAGTCATTGGAGAACCCTTGAGCAACCTTTTAAGGATTTTGATATTCTTATCAATCCTTCCAGCACTCCTGTTAGGGACATTTGTGTCTTGTTTATACGGTGGTTCTCCCTCTGGTAGATCGAATTGCACCCAATCATTGAAATTACCTTGCAGCACGAGTCTCAAGGCATAACAATCATTTTCCTGAAGAATCTCAACACGATCCTTCATGGCACGAACATCTTGGACCTTTGAGAAGATCTCGTCAAGTGATAATTTTATCTTTGGTTTTTGCATATTGATATTACTGATTCACAAAAAAGTCTTGGGCATTTGCAATGAGCATATTACATCTCTTTTCTACAAGGTAACCAAAGACCTTTTCGTTACCTTTGTTGTTCTGTTCATTATGTATACGGCTGATATCTTCCCTGATATCATTGGGTGTGTTCCGAAGATCAATCATTTTCTTGTTACGGCAGAAGTTTCGATACACATCAGCCTTCATGTCGGTATCCAACATTCCCATGTTCATTGATTCATACCATCCTTGAATTGTCTTGGCACGAAGTGGTTTCTGTCGATCACCATTCACGAAGGTATCATCATGGGAAAGAACATTGGGCACACCATCACCGGAATCACCCTTACAGATATGCTCGAACAGATAGAAGTCTGGATCATCCACCTTGATGAAGTCTTTCTTCATTGGTGAGAATTGCTTGACATTGCTGTGTCTGTGAAGTTGAAAGAAGTCTTTATCAGACGAGACAATCAGGATTGGTTCATCTCGTGTGATTTCAGTCAGGTGACCAATGATATCATCAGCCTCGGCACCTTCTGTCCGAATGACTGGATATGCCATTGATTCCTTGAGTTCATCCCGAACCATGGAAATCAATTCAAAGAACTTACTCCAATCAAGGGAAGATTCATCTCGGCTCTTTTTTCGATTTGCCTTGTATTGAGGGTATGGTCCCTTGCGCCAGGAGTGATCGTCACATGCAATTACGGTCTTTCCATATTCTTCTCGAAATTTGTGATTGTATCTGCGAATCGAATTCAGAATCATGTGACGGATAAGTCCTTCTTCGATTTCTTCAGGTCGATCTTGTGAGAAGATAGAAGCAATTGCAATGGCAGAATAGTCTATAATGATCATAGTTCTACTATATTATCACAGAACTCTGTTCCTGTAAACATCTTTGTTTCTCGGCATACTTCTGTAAATGCTTCTTGGTAATCTTGAGCGAGATCCATGAATTATAGTATTTCTTGGAGAGAAGAACCCCACGTTCGATCTGCTCTTTTGCCTCGAGGTATGCACATTCTGATTTACTCGAGCAGAGATAAAGTATCTCTCTCCGAAAGTTTTCATATCCACCTATCTCAATGTCTTTCTTCAGTTCATCATTAGAACCCCAGTACTCTTTCCAGTCTGATTCAGCAAGAAATCTCTTCTTCTTTCCATTGACCTGACGAGATCTCATGGACCAAAAAAACTTCTTACCTACATATTGTCTTCCATCAGATAGATTCGTGATCAGATACACAAACCCATAAAGTTCCTTTCTCTCAGGAGCTTCACAGTAAGATTCATTCATGTAGATCCAATCAGTCATTGACAGAAATTTGGGCAGATGGTATAATAATTAAATCAAATGAAGAACAAAACAATCTTCATTTTCTTCATTGCTCAAGGGTCATTATAGGTATTTCTTATGACCTTCTTGTTCTTTGATCTTGATAATGATTTCTTCCTTTCCTCTCGGTCCAGTCCAGTGAACGATCTTTGCATCACGGTTGAAACCACGGTATTTGATGTCGAGTCTTAACCATTGATATTCATCTGGCATTCTTATGATGTGTTCATCTGATTCACCGATCAAGTGATGCAATGCTTCCATATCTCCACGTTCAATACCCATGATGGATCTTTTACACCATTGTTCTAGGATCTTTGGTTTATTCTTAAAGACAACAACACCACTTTGCCAATATGCCCATTTCTTCTTCTTGGCATATTCATCAGTAGTAAGTCCCAATTTATCATCGTGTGCATACTGAAAGATATCATCAATGGGTTTCTTTATTTCACAATCAAGATCCAACCAACAAGTATACTTATAGGGACTTGATAACATGGCTTTGGGTTTCATAAACCAGGTTCTTTTACCAGGAAGCCTACCCACATGAATGAACTCGATATCGTCTGGTAGTGATCTTCTCATTTTTTTGGCAAGACCAAAATCGGCAACCACAACCGGAATATCAGGCATATGCTCTCGTAGGTTTTTTAGCCACCAATCCAGTAGCCAAAATTGGTTTGCATCACACCCAGTGAGAATACACTTATCGTCTTTCATACTCTTTGATAATCTGGTGTCAAGGAATGTTTCGCCTTACATCCTCTTTCGGCTTGAATTGAAGAGAATCGATCATCAGCTTCAAAGATCCATGGGTAGTGTTCATCTAGTATGAATTGATCAGAGGACAAATATGTATCTGTTGGTCCACCTATGTCACCACCTTTCTTTTTGATAATCATATCCATTGCAGCCGGATTTACTGCATATGCATGGGCACCAGGAAAGTATCTCTTGGAAAAGAGATTGTGTACTCCACTCATCTTCGGTTCCTTGAATTTACCATAACTAGGTTTACCAAGATTCACGAAATAACGAAACTTAAGATAATTCGGCATCTCTCGTACCATCACAGCATCATGTTCCAGAATACCAATTGGTCCGTCTTGATTATCATAACACATCTGCCATAGAGTTCGGTGAGAAAGGTGTGCGGCAACACATCGATCAAGTCTGGCGAATTTATTTGCGTAACGAAAACCAGACAAGAACCTCTTGTCCTTCATCATTCCCTTAACATAATCATCTTCTGGTGTATATGCTGGAAAGAATGTATATTCCATTCCAAACTTCTCCAGAGATTTTGCACAACGGTCTGCTGCCTCACAAGATTTCTCGTGTGCGGGACAATTGGTATCTTCGATTCGTATGATATGAAACTTCATTATTCTGTGGTAGTTGATCTCAACATTTGAACATGAGTATAGAACGTTTTCGTAACACCAAGTCTTGCCACAAGTTGCTTACACATCAGTGCATCATTGGGCCAAAACCCATGTTCATCGACCAGAGATAACATCTGTTCTGCACCTTCTGGTTTCATTATATATGCTGAGTTACCAGCCAATCCCTGAGGAACCTGTTCTTCATCTACCCATGGTATATCTTGATATTTCGCTGGATTCTTAGTTACAATATCGTGAAAGAGTGAGGCTTTCCTTGTTGCCTTGAGTGGATTATTGATACCCAGAATATCGAAACCCTCAGATTCTTCCACGACATTCTCAAGATCAAGTCTTCGTACAAATCTAGCATCATGTTCAAGAACCAGAATTGGATTATTCCAATCATGACACATTTGCCAGAGCTTGTAATGACTCAGTGCACAACCAATACGTTTACGAATATCTGCCGTCCGGTAGGCTGAGAGATGCAATCCGGTCTTTTCATCTATCTTAGAACCACGTATTGGGTATGTCCATTCATTGTCCAGTTTCTTGAGTTCTTCTTCGGCACGTTCCTTATCGACAGCTTGAAAATACTGAATCTGAAATGCGTTACCTATATCTTTTGAAGAATCTGCACAGATCTTAGCCGCTCTTTCTGATGTCTTATTTCCCTTGAGGGTTATGATGAATGCTTTCATAGATTAATTTCCAAAATCACTCATCGTGGTCTTACCAGAACCGGGTTGTCCAAAGATAGTGAGAATCATGTACCATGGCTTGTGTTGAGGTTTATCGTCGAATACTTACACGGACTTGGATGAACATATTGAAGTCTCATATTATATGTATTGATAATCATATCGGATTGCTCAAGCCCATGTGTCTCTGCTGCATTCAAAAGCTTTCGTGCACCAGATGGTGAAAGCGCATATGCCGCAGTTCCCGGTGTCATAATACAGCCTTTATAGATGGTATCCTTGTAATACTTTAGTGGGTAATTGGTTGGAAAGTCCAAAACACCTTTGGTTGTAGGTAGTTTATAATTTCTACATTGTCTGATATTCAATCCAGTTGGTGGTTTGAATGCATAGTCAAACGATAGAAAAAGGAAATCTTCAAAATCCCAATCACCCCATGCCCCGATACACACTGCATCATGCTCGGCAAAGATCATGCTCTCATTTGATTCTAAAACCCTCCTCGCAAACCTTAGATTGTTGAATAGACATGACTTCTTGATTGGATACTTCTTTGGTTCATTGATCTTGAATGATTGTATGCGTCCTTTTTCTATGTCATGGAAAGGAAACTCAGATTCATCAAGTGTATTCGGTGTGATACCGAGATTTAGTTCAGCATCATAACCATGATCAAGAAACGATTTTAAGGAATGTTTTGCCTGCTGAATGGATTTCTCGACTGGAATATATGTGACCTGAACCTTCATCCCTTACTGATAAAATACAGAATAGAATTGTTACTCCTCGCATGAGATTTCAATTTCACCCTATTGACGATATTACCATTCATTTGTAATACTAGATTTGTGAATTCATCTGGTGCTATCTCTAATGGATCACTTGCTCTCATTCTATTATTAATTGGATCAAATACCATTTCTACACAAAGTATTCCAGATTTATTGAGTTGTTCAAGCCATGTGTGTAAGCATTTCTTTGGATCATACGAATGATCGAATGAATTACTATATATGATATCAAATGTATCAACCCATTCTGCCTTTACTTCATGGAAATCTAGTTGTACTGTATTCTCATATTGGTTTGCTGTATGGGATATATCGGTCCCAATGATATAAGCATCTGAAAGGTGTTTATGAAAATATCGTTGTTCTGCTCCATTCCTAGTACCATGACACAATATCTTCTTAGCTGTTGGATATCTCTTGCATATTTCGATGATGGTTGATTCTTGTACCCAAATATTTTCTATCTTTTTGATATTTGCTTTGGTCTGGATATCAACATATTCTTCATAATTATCGTATTTGTAGATTTTCATGTGATTTTTATTTCAAATTGATTCTTAAAGAAATTTGAGAATTTAGCGGTAGGATGATCTTCAAGGAACTTTTTGACACCCAATACAACTCCCTTTTTGTCACCATAATCATCTCCAAAGATTATACCACCATTATTTTTCTTCAGATGATCCCAACAATTACATAGATCCATATATACACCTTCTTTTTCATGTGATGCATCGACATAGAACCAATCAATTGGTTCATTAAGTGTCTTAAAAAAATCATTCGTCGAGCATCGATGTATGATTATCTTAGGATTACCTTTGAATCTCTTTACAACACCCTCATAGATTCTATCATAGTAATCCATGAAATGTTCTCGTGATGATCCACCGGTCATTGATGAATATCTATCATAGTAATATTCATTATCACCATATGGTTCAACAGACCACGCATCAACAAGATGAAGTTTTTTACTTCTACTGGCAAGTAATAAAGAACTATTACCTTTCCATACTCCTAACTCAACCCCAATAGAATTTTTTGGTATTCTCTTGACTGTTTCTCTAATAGGTTTATTGATTCCGAACATCATACTTTTATTACCTTAGATCCCTTCCGTTCGGCCCTCATAACATGATGAGATTTATTGCCATTTGTGTAGATACATATGTCTTCTGGTTTTTTATACATCCAAGCTAAATGCATAAACCCAGAATCAGCACCAATATGATATTTAGCCTTTGATAGAGCAGCACCGCAGTATTTTAATCTACGAAATCTCTCATCCTCTGCTTCTCCACCAATAACAATAATATCATATCCCTTATCTACCAATCGTTGTTTTATCTCTTTGATTTTCTGATATGATATCTTTCTTCTATCATTTGTTTTTTGCATAGATGGGATACCACCAGAATCAAATTGCATGGTCACGAATTTATCCGGCAAATCAATATCAGTAATTGGCTTTAAGCATGGATGATCAAGATAGGGTGATATATCAATAGAACTCTTATCTTCAAATCTAAACCTATGGTCACCATAGTGATATGTCTGCACATTTGACAAACCTTTATCCATAAGTAATTTAACCCAAGCACTTGTTGTAATATCCAAGATATCATGTCTCTCAATCTCTACGTTTTTTTGTGGCAATAGAGATATGATTTCATCCCAACTTTTTTTCCTTTCATCACTGCATTGCCGTTGAGTCAAATGAAGTTTTACATTGATATCATGTTTGGTTGCATAATTGAATGCAAATAAAATTGTATGAATTCTATCACCAAGCCCCGGTGTTGTATATGCATAATCTTTTCTGATTAAACTCAAAGACTGTATTGCAATATGTTTCATCTATGATAAGTATCGATCTTAAACTTCTTCCCTGTTACCACCTTCTCAAGTTCACCAACATCTTCACCACGGTTGGGCAATTTGTCTTTGAGAAAGAAATGGATGAAATGACACTTGGGTAGATATCTGTCATCGATACCACGAAACAGACCATTCCATTTCCAATGGAGGTGCTGTTGTTTCATACCACTCTGCCGAACCCAATAGTTCAAGAGCGTCTGGTCAGTGCTCCACTTCCATCTCCCAATCCCATCCACAAATCCTTTGAACTCGGGTCTCCGAATGAACTGCTCGGGAGTTTCACCATTCAGGTG
>Ga0208428_1000987_pt1 | contig 12264 bp, 15 predicted proteins | sample DEB08_DNA_11_FD_184535 | JGI IMG/M metagenome (GOLD analysis project Ga0208428, IMG submission 184535) | Aqueous microbial communities from the Delaware River and Bay under freshwater to marine salinity gradient to study organic matter... | ecosystem: Environmental > Aquatic > Marine > Coastal ... | reverse complement strand
TACGGATTTCTTTTGCCAAACAGCGAATGTCCCCGACGTTTCAATGCCAACTACGGAAGTTGCAAGTCCTTTTAGAAACTTGCCAATTATTCCTGGTGGCGGAGTAACGTTCGGGGATTTTTCTGTGCGTTTTATTGTTGACGAAAATTTCGAAAATTATAACAGCATTTATAAATGGATTCGTGATAATGGTAATGCAGATCAAATGAAGAGGACAACTCCAGAAGAAGACATTTATACAAATGCACAATTACATATTGTAACTTCACAATACAATCCAGCATTTATTATTGACTTTAGAAACATTTTTCCAGTAGCACTTACAGGAATGCAGTTTGATGCTACAATTAGTGATGTAGAATATATTACCGCTGAAGTTGTATTTAAACACCAGCAGTTTTTCCTTCGTGATAAATCCTTACAACCTCTATGAATTTTGAAACTCTTCGTGATAAATTTGAAAACTTAAGAGAGCAATGGGCAGAAGATAGCGCCGTTGACTTTCAATTTAAGAACAAACAGTATACCACAGATCTGGGACAACTTGCGTTAGACATCCCTTTCCAACATAATAAATACTTAAACCATTACACTGACATTCAGCAGATCAAAACCTCGCTGGAATTTCAAATGCGTAAGATGGTGAAAGAGAAACGTGAGTATTACTCAGGCGAAGCAGACGCAAAAACTTACGCCTCTAAACCATTTGGATCAAGCATCAAGACTTCAGAAAAAATGAAAACTTATCTTGAGGCAGACGATGATATTGTCAACCTTGAGGCAAAGATTAAATATCTTGACCAGATGTTGTACTGGTTAGATCAAGTCATGAAGCAAATTTCTAACAGAGGTTTCCAGATCAAGAGTGCCATTGAGTGGGAGAAATTTGTAAATGGACAATGATGACCACTCTGAGTATTAAAAAGAAGAACGAAGTTTACGTTACCATTCAGTCCGCTGAGCCTCATGTTCATCATGAACTCTCGGACTATTTTTCGTTTGAAGTTCCTGAAGCAAAATTTCTGAAAAAAAATCCCAGATACAAATACTGGGATGGAACTATTCGCTTGTATTCACCTGGCACTGGTGAACTCTATGGCGGTTTAATGGAACATCTTAAGGAATGGGCAGACGAAAGACATTATCAAATTGAATATGAAAAAAATGATTGGTATGGAGATGTTGAAGAAACAAATGATTTTGTCTCTCCTGCTGGCATTAAAACCTTTATGGACAAAATTACTAGGACAGAAATTACTCCTCGTTCATATCAATACAATGCTGTATACGAAGCAATAAAAAATAATCGTAAACTTTTACTTTCTCCCACTGGGAGTGGAAAAAGTCTCATGATCTATTCCCTCGTGAGATACTATACTGCTACCAATAAGAAAACTTTGATCATCGTACCAACTACGTCCCTCGTAGAACAGATGGTCAATGACTTTAATGATTACGGGTGGAATGCTGATGATCATGTTCATAAGATTTATTCTGGTAAAGATAAAAATACTGATAAACCTATTATCATTTCAACTTGGCAATCTATTTACAAATTTCCTAAAAGATACTTTGATGATATTGATTGCGTAATTGGTGATGAAGCTCACTTGTTTAAGTCTAAATCACTTACTGGCATTATGACAAAACTTCATAATGCAAAATATAGATTTGGTTTTACTGGAACACTTGATGGTAGTAAGACTCATAAATGGGTATTAGAAGGATTGTTTGGCAATTGTAAACAAGTTACTAAAACTGATCATCTTATCAAAGAAGGTTATCTTAGTAAGTTTAGGATCAAAGTGCTACTTTGTAAACATGCTTCTCAGCATTTTGACACATATCATGATGAAATAGATTATCTTGTAGAGCACAAAGGTAGAAATAATCTCATTAAAAATTTAGTTAAAGATATTGATGGTAATACTCTTGTGTTATTCAACTATATTGAAAAGCATGGAGAACCACTTTTTGATTTAATAAATAGTGTTGTAGATCCACAAAGAAAAATATTCTTTGTTCATGGTGGAACTGATGTAGAGGATAGAGAAAAAGTAAGGCAAATTACTGAAACAGAAAACAATGCTGTTATTATTGCTTCTTACGGAACGTTCTCTACAGGAATTAACATTAAAAGATTACATAATATTATATTTGCATCACCTAGCAAATCTCGTATTCGTAACCTTCAATCTATTGGACGTGTACTTAGAAAAGGTGAAGGCAAAGATATTGCAACCTTATACGATATCGCTGATGATATTGGCGGTCAAAATTACACATTAAAACATTTAAATGAAAGAGTAAACATTTACAATGAAGAAAATTTTAAGTATGAGGTTATAAAAATAAACCTTAGAGCAAATTAAATATGGAAGAAGAATTTTACGCAACATTAAAGTTAGTATCAGGAGAAGAGATAGTAGCAAAAGTCTGTTATCTTCCTGATGAAGATAAACTTATTTTAGATAAACCTCTTCAAGTAGAATTAGCAAAACAAAAAAAAGGTAAGCTAGAGATCTCTGGATTTATGTTTAAAGAATGGATATCTGCAACTTTTGATGATATGTTTATTATCAATAAAGATCATATTCTTACAATGTCAGAACTAGATATAAATATCCAGAAGTTTTATGAAAAAACTTTAAGGAAAATTAATTCAAGTAATGAAGATAATATTAATAAATTATCTCGTAAAGCAGGTTATCTTGGATCAATTAAAGAAGTGAAAAAATCTTTAGAAGATATCTATAAGAAAAGCTAAAAGCTACAACCTCTCTTGAACCCTTAACAGAGTTATTCTACTGAGTTTCTGAGGTTTTGTCAAGACCCCCCTTTACATATGACTTACACGATGCTATACTTGATACAGATAATTGTAAGATCAACGTGGCATATACAGTAATGGCAAAAAGAAAACAAACAGAATATTACGTAAATAATAAAGATTTTCTTGCTGCCGTTATTCAACTGCGAGATTATTTTCTTGTAGGAAAAGAAATTGGTCACCAAAACCATATTGAATCAATTAGATACTATAGGTATCATCATGATAGAAAAACTAGTGTTCGATTTAAAAGATGCTACGAATACTTAGGAAGTTGTTTTGATAAAATTGCTACACATTTATCTTACAAACCAAACTTTGTTAATTACATGTTTCGTGAAGACATGATTCATGATGGAGTTGAAAATTGTATCCAATACATTCTCAATTTTGATCCAGAGAAATCAAAAAATCCTTTTGCTTACTTTACACAAATTATCTACTACGCTTTCCTTCGTCGTATTCAGAAAGAAAAGAAACAACTTGAGATTAAACAAAAAGTATTAGAACAATCAGGTCATGATGAAGTGATGCATACAGATACTCATGATGGTAGTATGTCAGGCATGAATGCTTCTTACTCTGACATGGGTAGCATCAAAGAAAATATTGAAACTAGAATGAACCGATGAGTGAAGAACAAGATTATGAATGGTATGAAACACCTTATGGAAAATTCAGAGTTACAGAGTCAAGGTTTGGAACGTGGAATAGCTTTGGTGAGGATGATACGCCATTCATCACAGCAGGTAAGAAAGAAGTTTGTATTTCAGGAACGAGATTTCACATGGAAGGTCTCGCTACTAACTGGGCAAACTGTATTACATCCAAAAAATTTGATGGAGTAGTTGGAGGTAAGTTATGAAAATAGCTTTGATAACAGATTGTCATCTAGATGGACGTAAAGGTTCTTTACCTTTTTGGAATTATTTTCAGAGATTTTATGACGAAATCTTTTTTCCTACTCTTGAAAAAGAGGGTATCAATGTTATCTTTGATTTGGGTGACACTTTTGATAACCGAAAGTCTATGGACTTTAATACTTATCATCGTGTTAAAGAAAATTACTTTGACCGACTAAAAGACTACGAAGTTCACATGCTTCTTGGTAATCATTGTACCTATTACAAAAACACCAATCGCATCAACTCACCAGAACTCTTGCTGGAACAGTATTCAAATATCACAATCTACTCAGAACCAAAGCACCTTAAACTTGGAAGCAAAAAGTTTCTCATGTTACCTTGGATCAACAAAGAGAACTCTGATGAGGTCTTGAATCTACTTGAAACAAGTGAAGCAGAAATTTGTTGTGGTCATCTTGAGCTCAATGGATTTGAGGTAACACCTGGCATGAAGATGGATCATGGTATGGATCCAAATCTTTTTTATCGTTTTAAACGAGTATGGTCTGGACATTATCATCACAAGTCAACTAAAGGTAACGTCCAATATCTTGGCAACCCTTATCAGATGTATTGGAATGATTATAAAGACCGCCGTGGATTCCATATCTACGATACTGAAAGTGATAAACTTAAGTATATTCCAAACCCGTTTGAAATCTTTGAAAAAATCTTCTATGATGACACCAGTGTGGACTACAACAAACAAGATGTGTCTGATTATAAAAACAAGTTCATCAAGATCGTCGTCAACGAAAAACGAGACTACCAAATGTTTGAAACATTGGTTGATCGTCTTTACAACGTAGGTGTCCATGATGTCAAGATTGTAGAAACTCTGGTTGAAGAAGACACGGCTGACATTGAAATCTCCTCAAAAGATACATTGACTTTGCTCAATGAATACATTGATGATGTAGAGATGTCCGTAGATAAATCAGACTTAAAAAGTTTGATGAGATCTCTATATATTGAAAGTTGCAACGTTGCATAGTATGTACATCGTAACCTTAGAAGATCGTCCAGATGGCGTCTATTCTGTCTTTGATGATGAAGAAGAAAGAGTTATTCCTATATTTGAGGAAGAGGATGATGCTGACAGATATCTTTTAATGTTACAAGAAGATGACGATTATCCTCCTATGCAAATTGTAGAGATTGAAGATAGTGCTATAATTACAGCATGTGAAGAAAGAGGACATAAGTTTTCTATAATTACTGCTGATGATTTTTTGATTCCCCCTAACGATTTAGAATGATTACTTTTAAAAAAATTAAATGGCGCAATTTCCTCTCAACTGGGAATGTCTTTAGTGAAGTTGATTTGCAAATAGCAAAAACAAATTTGATTGTTGGGACAAACGGAGCAGGTAAGAGCACTATTTTGGATGCTCTTACTTTTTCTCTTTTTGGTAAACCATTTCGTAAGATCAACAAGCCTATGCTTGTGAATAGTATCAACGAAAAGGATTGTCTTGTTGAAGTAGAATTTTCTATTGGTCGTAGTGATTATAAAGTGATTCGTGGTATCAAACCTAACAAGTTTGAGATTTATTGTAACGGACAACTTTGGAACCAAGAAGCATCTGCTGTAGATCAGCAGAAAAACTTTGAGACAAATGTTCTCAAGATGAACTACAAGTCATTTACTCAAATTGTTGTTCTTGGATCTTCTACATTTGTTCCTTTCATGCGTTTGCCTTTGGCACAGCGTCGTGAAATTATTGAAGATATTCTTGACATTCAAGTATTCTCTACAATGAATATTATCCTCAAAGATAAAGTTAGAGATAATAATGAACAATTAAAAACTCTTGATTATCAATTGCATATTCTTGAGGAAAAGATTGATCTCCAAAAGAAGTATATGCTTGAACTGGAGAAGAAAACCAAGGAAGAAATATCGCGTAAAGAGAATAAGATTACTGAATTGTTACAGAATGAAAACAATTATCACAATGATATTGCGCGTCTAACTTCAGAAATACAAAATCATTCTGAAGAAATGAAAAAAGTTTCTAATAGTACAACAAAACTAAAGAAGTTAAACACTTTTCTTTTTAAAATACAATCTAAGTTAAACAGTTGTCAAAAAGAACATTCGTTTTTTACAGACAATCATGTTTGTCCTACTTGTACTCAAGACTTAAATGAAGAGTTTAGACAAACTAAAATTGATGAAGGAATTGACCAGTTGAATAAAATGAATACTGGTATAGAAGATCTTCTTCTTGAAATTTCAAAAGAAGAAGAACGAGAGAAAATTTTTATAACTCTATCTGATAAAGTTATGCAACTAAATGCATCAATTAGTCAGTCCAATTTTCAAATCACTTCTATCAAGAAAAATATTTCTGACATTGAACAAGAGATCAAGGAACTAGAAGGTAGCAATCCAGACAAAAAAGCAGAGTTTATTAAGCTTGAAGGTCTTGTTACAGAAAAAAAAGATTTTGGTAAAACCTTTGCCGAGTACAAGAAGGATCGTGATACACTATTAGTGGCATCGCAATTGTTGAAAGACAATGGGATTAAGACTAGAATTATCAAAACTTATCTCCCAGCAATGAACCAACTCATCAATCAGTATCTTCAACGTATGGATTTTTATGTCAATTTTACGTTGAATGAAAACTTTGAAGAGATAATTAAATCTAGATACCGTGACGTATTTTCTTATGATAGTTTCAGCGAAGGAGAAAAATCTCGTATTGATATCGCTCTCTTGCTTACTTGGCGTTCTATTGCTAAACTTAAGAATAGCGTGGATACTAATCTTTTGATTCTTGATGAGATTTTTGATAGTTCTCTAGATCAACAAGGTGGTATGGATCTTAGTTGGATCCTTCGTAACTTTGATGACAAATCAAACGTTTATGTTATCAGTCATCGTGAGAATCTTGATGGTAAATTTGACAGAACTCTTACTGCAGTAAAAGAAAAAAACTTCTCTGTCATACAAGAGACAGTTTCAGAACTGGACTAGAGGTGCCTTCGGGCACCTTTTTTTTTGTGTATACTAATGTCATCAACGCAAGAGAAGCATGTCATCACAAGAGATTAAAGGTAACCTTGCCCGTCTGCTGGCAACTGAGAACCTCATCGTAGAGCATCGTAAGGTCTCTACAGCGTCCTTTGACGTTGATCGTCGTGTGTTGACCCTTCCTAACTGGGACCGCGCTTCTAGCGTCGTATACGACATGCTGGTGGGTCATGAGGTAGGTCATGCTCTCTTCACTCCTAATGAAGACTGGACTGCTGAGCATGACTGTCCTAAAGACTTCATCAATGTGATTGAAGATGCTCGCATTGAGAAGTTGATGAAGCGTAAGTATCCTGGTCTGCGTAAGTCTTTTGCTGGTGGTTATAAAGAACTGAATGACATGGACTTCTTTGGTATTGAGGGTGAAGACCCCAGCACCTTCAGTCTGATCGATCGTATCAATCTTCACTTCAAGATTGGTGCTAGTGCCATGATCCCCTTCTCTATTGAGGAGCAGGTGTTTGTTGCTCGCACTGATGTTGCTGAGACCTTTGCTGAGGTCTGTGAGATTGCTGTTGATGTGTATAACTTCAGCAAGAATGAGAAAGAACAGGAGCAACTTCCTGAAGATCTTCCTGCTCCCCAACAGCAAGGTGGTGCTGGTAACATGACGCAATCTCAATCTCAACAGGAGGGAGAGAATACCAACGACAATGCCAACGAAGAAGGTAATGCCAATGAAGATGCTCCCGTTGGCAATCAACCCTCTCAGCAGAAAGAAGGTGGAGAAGAGTATGGTGATGAACCAGGAGAAGAAGGTTCTGAAACTCAGAGCAACTTTGACAAGGCAGCAGAGAAACTGACCGATCGCTTTGCCAACAATCCTGTGTATGTTGAGATCCCTGATAGTGTGGATCTGCCTACTTATGTTGCTGACTGGAAAGAAGTCCATGACTGGATTGATGAGCAACGCGAAGTCTTCCTTGCTGGTGGTGAGAGCATTGATCGCTCTGATCGCTACGATGATGTAGATAAATCTTATATGGAGTTTCGTAAGCAATCGCAGAAGGAGGTCAACTACCTTGTTAAGGAGTTTGAGTGCCGTAAGTCTGCTGACGCTTACGCTCGTGCTGGTCAATCTAAGACTGGTGTTCTTGATACTACTAAGCTTCATACTTATAAGTATTCTGATGACATCTTCAAGAAAGTAACTGTGCTGCCTGATGGTAAGAACCATGGTCTGCTGTTCCTGCTTGACTGGTCTGGTTCTATGCAGCGTGAGATCCTGGCGACTGTCAAGCAACTGCTGAACCTGACTGCCTTCTGCAAGAAAGTTCAGATCCCGTTTGAGGTGTATGCTTTCACCAATGAGTTCTATGCTGTCCGTCGTGCCAAGCAAGGTAAGGACGAATACATCTCTAATGAGGAGTGGTTTGCTAAAACTGGATGCGAAGAAGGTAAGATCTTCCTTCAGAAAGATATGTTCCACCTGATGAACATGGTTTCTTCTCGTTCTAACTCCAAGGACTATGAGCGCCAGTGCCTGAACCTGTATCGTGAAGCATATGCTTATTGCTATCATGTTGCTTATCCCACTAGTGCTGGTATCGGTCTGTCTGGCACTCCTCTGAACGAGGGTATTGTGATGCTCAACTACATCATCCCCCAGTTCAAGAAACAGAATGATCTTCAGAAGGTCAATGTTTGTATCTTGACTGATGGTGAAGCATGTCAGTCTTCCTATGGTCGTAAGATCTATGATGACTATAAGGATGCCAATTACATCCGTCCTCGTCGCCTTGATTTCAACACCATCCTGCGTGATCGCAGCACGGGACGTGTTTATTCCACCAACAATCACTGGGAGATGACTAACACCTTTATCCAGCAACTGAAAGATCGCAATGCTGGTGTGAATGTTCTTGGTTTCCGTATCATGGGTGGCAGCGGTCTGTCTAACTTTGTTTCCACCTATGCCAGCATCGCTCACTACGATCAAGTCCAGAAGCAGTGGAAGAAAGACAAGTCTGCCGTCATTCCCTTCCCCAAGAGTTACACTGCTCTCTATGCGATTAGTAACAACGCTATTGACGAGGAGGTTGAGTTCAATGTAGAGTGTGGTGCTAAGAAAGGTGAGATCTCTCGTGCCTTCAAGAAGATGCTAGGGTCTAAGTCCACCAACAAAAAACTTCTCAATTCTTTTGTGGAGTACGTTGCATGAATATCTTTGAAGAGTGATGCTACACTAGAAGAAATACAACTCCTTGCAGAGTTCTACACTAAATTGTTGAGTTGAGGATCCCACCATCAATATCTTTGTCACACATCCCTTTCCTGCCGAAAGTGCTATCTGCCTTCCTGACAAGCACATTGTCAAAATGCCGCTTGAGTGCTGCCAGATGCTTAGCATTGTTGCTTCTCCTTGGTATCACAATTACGGCATTCTTCCCAAGCAAGACGGCACTGCCTACAAGACAGAGAAAGGGGCATTCCGCAACCACCCATGTACGAAATGGGCGGCGGAAACGGTGGACAATGCCTATTGGCTTATCAAGTGGGGACTGAACCTATGTCAAGAATACACTTATCGTTATAATAAAACTCATTCATGCGAGGGCACTTTGACCCATGCTTACTACCTTTTTCCTAAGGGTAAACTAAATCAAGTAACTCCCTTTGCTCGTGCTATGCCTGACGAGTATAAACTTGACACAAGTATTACAACATTTGACGCATACAAAATGTATATCGCATCTAAACCATGGGTTGCTGATAACTACATTCGTGTGCCAGCTCGCAAACCGTCCTGGGTCTGACGCCAAACCGACCACCCTGCCCTATAATAACTACATCAACGCAAGACACCAATGCCTGCTAAGTCCGACCTGACCACTTCCCAACTCACCTCTTACTTGTCTGAGACCTATGGTAACGATATCAATGCTGATCACGTTCGTTCTGCTGCTGATAATTTTGGAGTGACCTATGCCACTGCTGTCAAGCGTCTGCGTGATTTCTATGTCCGCCGTGGCACTTGGAACCTGACTGTTGCTGAGAAACTGGAGCAGACCTACCAAGCACCTGCTGCTGCTCCTGCTGTTGCTATTACCGATCGGGAAGATCAGAACCTTGTTCCCAGCAAGGATGACAATTATGTCCCGTTCGGGAACTTTTCTGATGTGAAGAAGATCATCCAATCTGGTATCTTCTACCCGACTTTCATCACTGGTCTGTCAGGTAATGGTAAAACTTTCTCTGTTGAGCAAGCATGTGCTGCTCTAAATAGGGAGTTAATCCGTGTAAACATTACCATTGAGACTGACGAGGATGACCTTATTGGTGGTTTCCGTCTTGTTAATGGCGAAACTGTCTGGCATAATGGACCCGTCGTGGAGGCTCTTTCACGCGGAGCTGTGTTGCTTCTAGATGAGGTTGACCTGGCATCTAACAAGATCCTGTGTCTCCAATCCATCCTTGAAGGTAAGGGTATCTTTCTGAAGAAGATTGGTAAGTATATCCAACCTGCTGCTGGTTTCAATGTGATTGCCACTGCCAATACCAAAGGTAAAGGTTCTGATGACGGACGTTTTATCGGCACTAATGTTCTCAACGAAGCATTCCTTGAGCGTTTTGCTTTGACCTTCGAGCAGGAGTATCCTACCCCTGCCATTGAAAGCAAGATCCTGAAGAAGGTTGCTACCTCTCTTGCTGTTGCTGATCATGACTTCTGCGAGAACCTTGCTAACTGGGCAGACATTATCCGTCGTACTTTCAAGGATGGTGGTATTGATGAAGTGATTTCCACCCGTCGCCTTGTTCACATCATGCGAGCCTTCGCTATCTGGGGTGACCGTATGAAAGCGATCAAGGTTTGTGTCAATCGTTTTGATGATGAGACCAAGCAATCTTTTATCGAACTCTATGATAAAATTGATGCTAATGTTCAAACCGAGGAGGAGAGCAATGCCGATGCCCCGTTCTGAAAAATTCCACGGGTATGTAAATCATCTTGCCACTCTTGACAGTGGCAAGACCGTGAAGATCCTAGGTGGCGAGGGTCTAAAGTTATTTGTCAAAGATCTTGACGGCAACGTTCAAGAATGCTATCATAGTAATATTCGACTTATCTGGGACAAGTGAATGCCTTACAAATACAATGAAGATGCTCTGTTGACAGAGCTGCGTGATTACATTACTGGAACCTATGGACAACACTACTCTGCTGGCAATGACAGCATTCAAACGTTAGATTTGATTGAAGCATGTGGAGACGCTGAGGCATTCTGCCGAAGCAACATCCTGAAGTATGCTTCTCGCTACGATAAGAAAGGCACTGCCCGTCGTGATATTGTCAAGATCCTTCACTACGCTCTGCTTCTTCTTCACTTCTCTGACAAATCTGCAACCCTTGAAACCTACCCTCAATGAGCAAAGTTATCCTATCTAAAAAGACTCTTGATGTCCTCAAAAACTTTTCCACCATCAATTCCTCTATTGTCTTCCGTAAAGGATCCACAGTTAGAACTATTTCTAACGCAGAAAACATACTCGCAAAGTTTACTGGCGAGGAAGTATTTCCTGTGGACTTCGCTATCTATGATCTTAGTCAGTTCCTTTCTGGGATCTCTCTGTTTAGCGACCCTCAGCTTGAGTTTGACAACGAAAGTTTTGTCAGCATCCGTGGCGGTAGGCAGTCTGCTCGCTATTACTTTTCTGACCCAGAGATTACGCTCAAGAGTGCTCCAGAAAAGAACGTAAAGTTCCCTGGTGCTGATCTCCAGTTCAACCTGACTGGTGAAGATCTGATTGCCCTACAGAAAGCGTCTGCTGTTTATAGTCTGCCTGATCTGACCTTCCAATCAGAAGAAGGTTCGAACGAAATCAAACTCATCCTCCGCGATAAAGAGAATGATACCAGCAATACTTACGAGCAATCCATTTCTGGTGACTGTACTGGCAACTATTCACTGGATGTTAAAATCGAAAACATCCGTCTTCTCCCTGGTGATTACACGGTCAAGGTTTCTAAGCACTTGATCTCTGAATGGACTAACACCAACCTTGACCTGACATACTATATTGCCCTCGAACCCTGATGAAACATATTCTCTTCACCCTCAAAGAATGTCCCTCTGAACTTCTTGATGATGAAGGGTGGATCAGAGATACTGTTTATATGGCATCTAAAGAATGTAACTCTACCCTGCTTGCTTTGAACTCTCACAAGTTTGAACCACAGGGAGTTACATGTGTTGCTATGCTTGCTGAAAGTCATATCAGCATTCATACGTGGCCTGAGTTAGGTATGGCAGTATGTGATATCTTCACCTGCGGGGATCACACAGATCCTCAAAAGGGTGTAGAATGGATGAAGCGAGAACTAGGTGCTCGTGATATTGTTAGTAATGAATTCGTGCGTCCTTTAGAATGAGTAAATTCTCTTTTCTCTAATTCTATACCAGTCGCTATGTTTTGGACTATCAATTCTTTTTCTTACTGATTTTGGTGTTCCTAAATTTTTGTAATATTCTTCTGCCGCTTTGATT
>Ga0208428_1000985_pt1 | contig 12270 bp, 5 predicted proteins | sample DEB08_DNA_11_FD_184535 | JGI IMG/M metagenome (GOLD analysis project Ga0208428, IMG submission 184535) | Aqueous microbial communities from the Delaware River and Bay under freshwater to marine salinity gradient to study organic matter... | ecosystem: Environmental > Aquatic > Marine > Coastal ... | reverse complement strand
TAATGTTGACCAGGCACAAGAATTCTTGCGTAGTCTACAGCCCAACAGCTGCCATCAACCCAAGGCAAATAATGGCCACCTGCAACTCAATGCTGATGAATGCAATGATAATGATGGTGGTGTTGACCAGGTAAACCAATTCCTTGCTGATGAAGTAGATGAAAACAATGAAGATGACAATGATGGCAACAATCACACACATGATTACGATGACAGCGGCAACGACAACGATGATAATGATAAATTGCACGGTGAAGATGACTGCATACAGAGCACCAAGAATGAATGCAAAGATGACGAGGATCATCTCAGTACGAAGGATAGTGATGATAACAATGGTAATCAGCGACTACAGGATGGCAGCAATGTGAATCGTAAACTATTTCCCAGTGAAACCCTTTCTATTGATCCTTTTGCAAGCCCAACATATCAGAGTTTCTTGAAGTGGAGTGAGGAGAATGGTAAAGGTATGATTGACAACGCCAGTAGTTTCGAGGATTTCATCCAACTCATGCCAAATTTGAAGCTTGATGGCGACAAGGCCGCAGCGTCACGCACAGAATGGAATATTTTTGTGAACAGCCCCTTTGTTATGGCACTAGTTCACGATCAACTATATGGGCAAGTTTCTTATCCATTCTTTTTTGCCAATAATCTTGACATCTCCATTCTAATCAAACCGTACCAATTTTTTGTATGATAGGATGTTCAGGCAACAAGGCGGCACCCCCAAGACACTTGATGTCATTGAGGGCTTTTGCAATGCAGGCACGTGCAATTCTCAAAGTGATCCAAGTGTCAAGGTCTACCTCCAACGACATTCAGAATCACGTGATCGATACGTACCTTTAGTAGTAATATTAAACCATTTATCTGATGAGTTTATTGAAGAGGCAAAGAAGGACATTGACTCCGTACCAATGCATGGTATCAAGCGCGGAGCGAGGTACATTAGGTTCGCAGGCTTACACTCTAATCTCAAAAACGATGAGAAGGATATGAATCATTCTCGTGACGAAAGCGATGATGATGAGATCATGTCTTCGGAACACATGACAAGAGAGCGACGGTTTGTCCTTACATTCGGAAACTCCGCGGATAGTCAGCGCTTCTATGAGGCTCATGACATGAGCGCACATGAAGAGAAGGTAGCAACAATATCGAACACCGTCCTGTATTATATTGATGTTGCCATTCGAAAGGCACTCCGTGGCTTGGCAAATGCGCTAGCAACCAGAGATACCGCCACAGCTACTCATGCGTTGCCCTGTTCCTTGCCTCTACAGCCTCCGCAAGCTTCTGCCGCATCTTCTCTTGTGACGCCTAGTCATTTGCCTCAAAAGCCTCAACAATCTTCACCTGCGAAAGGCACAAAAGTATTCTCATTCCCTATTGGATCAAAGTATGGTAACCTTCTTGATCCAACAGATGCAGTTGTCACACAAGTAAGCAAGGGCGGTACCTACTTTGGACATTCTGACGTTGATAACAAGAAGTGCAATAATGATTCTAGCAACGAATCAACACATCCCGAGCAAGTTAGGATTCTTACTAACTGCATAATGCCCGAACAATGCGAGAATGACATGGTCACTATGAAACACCATCTCCCTAATGATCCTGAGTCTCCGTTTCCTGTCCCTGGTTTCTTTCATAATGGTGCGTTCATGCAATCCAATCAAAGTGCAAAACAAGGGATACCAGTGGGAGGCAGAAGCAGTGCTCACGTGCAACTCTCTGGATCCCAGCCAAACATTCATCACACTCCTGAATCAAAAGGGAAACACGTCCGTTTTGTGCAATCCTGCAGGAGCATGGGGAGATTTCAGCGTAATCTCAAGGATATTGATGCAATAACAGGCCCAAGCCCTAATATCATCTCCGTGGAATCCGAACAAAGCACAAATGTGTATGAATTATTAGGTGGTGACTTTCCGTTCGCTCAGCCAATGGACTCCCCAACCAATCATGGTGCCAATGGTTCTAGGAGTCATGCCAATGCACAAACAGCACGCAAGCGCCCACCAGCACCAGTAACGAAACTCCCATCAGTATCACGCGGCAACCATAAAAATGGTGATATCAAAGATTACGAATCCTCTTTCAGGGAACACACAAGCGGTCTTGATAGTGTTAGCACCTACGACATAGCCACCTCGGGTGCAGTAGCAAAGACACTGTATGAGAATGACTGCACTATGCTGCTCGACGCAGACAATGTTAGACAAGAAATTTGCGGCCCCTACATTGCCAAAAAGGACGGTGTCACGCGACTACTGGCGCCAGGTGAGAGAGTCAGGAGGCCAGATCTTGACGCAACCACATTCACAAATATATCCAAAACAAATAGCAGTATAATGGGTGAGATACCAGACACCATTACCATTCGTAGAGCCAGCAAGAATGGCCCCGAAGTTGCTAAAATACTCAAGGGTGTCAAAAAGTTGGAAGGTGGTGGCCAGATGGAGCCCTTAGTTATCCGAGGTCATGGCGGAGCAGGCACCTTCGCTGGTACATATGCTGTTAATATCAGCTACAAGAAAAACGATAAAGATGCATCAACTCACTGCATCGCAACGAGTCAAAAAGTGAGCAATAAAACTCACCATAGATATCTTCGAATGGTGGAGAACAATCGGTTGGTAAATGTTTTCATCCAGACTGCAGAGAACACTGAGATTTGTGTGTACTGTGGGCCCTACATTGTGTCACGTATTGAGATATTTGCCAAGTCAGAAGAAGAAGTGCAAGCAGAGAAGAAACAATATGAGGAAACTATGGGGGTGAAACTTACCCCTCAATTGGAAGGAGAAATGGATGTGATGCACAATACAACTTTGTACGTTTATTTGGATCCACTTGACAAAGATTTCACCAGACACTTCCAGAGCGGCGAGGACAAGATATGGCAGTGTATGAGAGTTAACTTGAAGACTGACATCGTTAAGCCAACATGGACCTCGATTAAACCTTTGACTGGCCCCTGGCAGGGGTTTCTCAGGAGAAAGGGGTTTCCATTTTTTTCTGAAGAGTTCAAGAGAAAACACGGCTTGGATTATGTTGATGAAAGTCTCGTGGTGACTGAAGGACAAGAAAAGGTTCCGATATCAATTGATGAGTTGATGAACGGGTGGTTCTTCGCTTCTATGTTGCATACTGCACGATTGGTAGGAGGTTGTGTAGAAGGACGTTTTATTCGGCCCCCGAGCTTCATCTTTGATAACCTCATCGAGTCTGGAACTTTCTCAGACTACCAACATGCATACAAGGAAACCCACCTTGCATCAGTGGCTGGCAGGGCAGTACACCCTACAATTGTGTCCCAAGACATCGTTGCTATAATGGCCATGTATGCCACAGACAGCTACCAGGATCACCTTGGAGACTGCATTCAAGGCGTGTACACACACAGAAATGGCCCAGATTATGTGACATCGGACCCGCAGGCGTGGGATATAATCTTCACTTGTATAATATGTTGCATGATGTACCCCTCCGCTCTACTTGACATTCAACGATATTGTACATTTGGTCCAGGATTCAGTGCCGAACAATTGGATGATTTCATAGAGGCAATCAACAAATTCTCGTGGGAAGGAGGTACAGGTTTTATTCATGACCTATTCCTAAAAAAATTTACTAAGGAAAGGGAAAGTTTCTTCCGATTCCTGGGTCATCTCAAGGCAAAGGGTAAGGATATCTTCAAAGAGGCTGTCTCAAAAAAAAGTAGAGAAGAATCTCTCTCTCATTTGAAGAGTGAACTACTGAGTCAATGTGAGTTGCAATGCTCAGACTTCCAGATTCAGGTCATTGCAAGAACGATAGAACTATGCATCCACGAGCCATTTGGCCCCGTAACCACAGTTGCCTCTGGATTCGGTGGGACGTCTGCAATGACACACTTTCTTCAAGAGTATAAGAATGAACACCCTAAATCCACAGCAGGGATGACTAAAGAAAACATCCTGAAATTGATACCCGCATGGCTCGTGGAGAAAATTAACAACCGAACAAAGGGGATTATGGAGGGATGTAACGAATCGTCTAAACAACAGCTCAAGCACGAACTAGCTGTGCTGGATGTAAGATGGTCTTCTGAGCAGAATTGTATAATTCACACAACTGGGATAAAAAAGAAGCTTGATGCTTCTGATATGGAGCATATAGGGTGTACTTTATACCGATTAGTGAAGAACACAATGTCCTGCAACAACCGCGCCGAAAATGTTCAACTGGATGATCCTCGCTTTGCTCCCATAAAAGTACCGGAGAACACAGTGCCTGCCCATGATAGTGACATACTCCATCATCAAAAGCAGAATTACAATGCTAACATGTTGCCATCTTTCTGCCATCTCCTGGCAAACAAAAAATACCGTCACAGTGCCGTAGACCAACGATTCAGGATTGGACTCCAGAAGAAGAAACATGTGCCTGCCAAAGGTCCATCACACCAGGCCCGAATGCAAACGGTCTCATTTAGCTCGAGAGGCAGGATAATGAAATATCCTGACATAATATACCACATACCAAACTTCACGGATCTGCCGTTGTCGAGCGACACTCTGTTAGAAAAGCTTGAGGAAGCTGCTCCAATTTTTTCTACACCCACCATCTCGTCACAAATCTGCAACAACAATACTAGTGCAATATGCCTATGCCCACCAACAATTGAAAGAAGACGTTCAAATCTCTTCATAGTGTCCAAAGGGTTCCTGGAAGTGTATGTAGGAAGTTTCTTGGGAGTAGATGCAGTCAACAATGATGAAAGCGTAGAGGACGGAGTGGGTGCTTTGTGGAAAGGTGACGAAGACAATTGGAGCCCAGTCGACAAAAACAGATACTGGCTTGATTTGGTGAAACAAAACATACATTCAGGGATATTTCTAAAGTTCGTGCTTTCAGTTGGAGATGCTCTATTGATTCCATGTGGACATATTAGAGCTATGGTAACACACCCTGGTACATCATACCTCTCGGTGTTGGCACAAGTGAAAAAAGAAGAGAAGCAGGTGATCGAAAATATTTCATTAGACACGGCTCAAGTAAAGCAGAACAGGAAGAAAGGACAGGTAGAAAACAGAAAAAAGAATACACGTGAAAAAAAACGAAAGCATCAAGGGGTGGTTAGTTCAATTGGGGTGCGTAAGTCGGCCAGATTATCACAGAGAAAGGATGGATAAAGAGAAAAATTGGAGTTCATTAGGGGGAAATAAGAATGAAATAATCTCTATCAAATACCAAAATAATTTTAATTATTGCATGCCCCACCAAATTCACACAGATGTTACCATATTTTGTTCATCATTCATCACCTTTAATATCACAGAAGATAATACCACGGGAAACTAATAATACTACTTATGATCATCACCTTGGCTTTGGGGGGTCACGAATGTAGTCTTTAGTCCCGCGTATGCCGGCTGGCACACACATTTTTTGTGTGTATCTGTTATACCACATATCTACGAGTTCCTCTGTTGCCCACCAGGAGCAAGCTCAAAAAACCGTTGCAGTGCTACAGAGTACCTACCTATATGGTTCTACCATACAATAACACCTGATTGAGCGAGAGCAGATTGATGATTGCCCTCACTCACCCCCCATGAGATGTATCACATATAGCTATTGTATTATTTGATCATGGCCGCTCAGCATTGGATGATCGTTCTACCAGGCATATGAACCTGACAAAACATACTGGTTGGCGCAGTCTGCGTATCTGCACAGATAAATAATAATTATGACAATTAATGCTGATTTACAATCATACACACATCACACGCAGCGAGAGCGTGATGGGCTCAAAGAATTTGATATCTACAACAAATTCAAAATTATTGGCAAGCCGGGCGACAATACGGCATTGACATTGGTCCATACTCACATTGTCAATGTGTGCATCGAGCTGTCCAAAAGAACTGTGTCTATTGCCAGGGCATGGCGCGTTTTCAAGAATTACTTTTATAAGGAATGGTGCATGACACCGGGGAAACCAAGGGAGTTGTGTGAACACATCATTGACATCCTGGTTCTGTTGGACCAAGGTATAGATCACATTGTCACTGGAAAGAGGCATCTTGATAGTGATCATTTACACACACCAGAATTTGCAACACATCCGATCAACAAGAAATCTTATACGAAAGGTTACTCCGGTCGATCATTGGAGGACATCCAGGACTTTTGTACAAGAAAGAAGTGTTTGTTTTGGCAGCTGGCCAGTGAGATTTTGAAATCTCAGGGATCCAGGGAGAACATAAAAAAATATGCTCGAGGAAGAATGCTAGATATCTTCTCCCCCCTCAGTAGTTTTGTTGGTAGTATTTCCAATCATGTAAATGAGTTGAGGCATGATTTCCGTAGCTTCTTTTGCCCCGACAAGCACAAATATCATGCCATCAAATGTAGGTACAATGAAGAGGTATCAAGAATCACTGTAGGTGATCTCCAAAGATTCAAAGCTGATTCTGTTGGACTTCTTCGGGTGGTGCCCACTTCAGCACCATCTAACTTCAACGATAACATCTGGACTACGGTGTTCCACTACCCACGCAAGGAAGAACAAGAAATACGTAGAGCTATCAACCGTAGCTCTACCAACAAGGGTGTAAGTCAGGGCGGTTCAACAGAGTTTAAGAAGTCAAGAAAGACCGAGAAGTCAAAAAATGCGGTGTCAGCAGTAAGGGGCAAAGAAAATGCTACTTGTAGAAAGAAGAGAACGACTGCTGTGAGGAACCGTATAATCCAAGACTCATCAGACGAGGAAGACAACCCAGGGCCATACTCCAAGACTCATCAGACGAGGAAGGCAGCCCGGGGCTGTACACTCCAAGACTCATCAGACGAGGAAGACTACCCCTGTGGACTCGAAGATGTTCGAGACTCCAAACAAGCTTGCACTTCTCAAAAACTTACGAGGAAGCCACTCTCCATCATTGATGGACAGAAGGTTGGCAATCCTGCTCCAACACAACTTAAACAGCCCAAAGACAAGCAAACCTCTACTGCTAACGTTGCCCATGCACGTGACGAGACTCCAGCTGCTGGCTCTAAGGCTAGTGATGAAGCCGTTCTTCGATCTCGTTCACGCCGATCTGTTGGTACATGCAAAGATGGACCAACGATGGATCGCAAATGTGACACCCTCCGCAAAAGGGTCTCTCAGCTACAATTAAAATGTGTTCTCAGTCTTAATAGGCTTCAGGCCATTGACGATAACGAGAAGCATTTAATTCGTGATTTCCAAGAGCGGATTCCTGATGAATACATTGGTCTCAATAATTGCCATTATCGAGCATTGCACGCAGTCAGTCCTGAGGCCGCCGCTGAAGCCTATGCGAGCGAGGTAAAGACCAATGAAACCGCAAAAATCAAGAGCATATTGACTCATCATGTATCTCCAGATGACGGTCAAGTTTTCAGGGTTCAAATGGAGCACTGGGTTGGATGTTCACGAACCAAGGCCAGGTACACAGACGAAAACAAGGTGTGGGGACTGCGCAACTTCCAAGTGTGTGTGGGTGTTCTAGAAATCCTGGAGAAGTCTAACAAGGATTTGAAACTGGTTACTGATATTGAATATGCCTGCCACGTATCTACAAAGTGCATATCCTCCAAGGCTGATACTACTGAGGGAGTAAATGCTGAAGCCACCGCTCCTTCCACTATTATATCACCAGAAGAATATCATTTAAAAGTCTGTTTGAAAATGAAACGACGTAAAAATGTACAGGCTGTGCGACATCACCAATTTATGACGATGAATAACGCTGCCATGGGCGTGGGTATGGGAATCGGAGGTGGTGATGGTAGCGGTAATGGTGGTGTGGGATGTATGCCAAGTTGGATGCAATGTGAACATGCTCTCAAAGTTGATAATGCCACAACTTCTGCTTCTAATAATGTGGACAATGAAGAAACCGAGCAATCCAAGGTTGTTGATGTTGTCGAGGGAGATGCATCTCGGTTCCATTTGCCAGATCAGCCAAAGTTGAAGCGTCAAAAGCGTGACTTGAATAAGGACTTACGAGACAAGAGCTTAGACAACGAAGAAACCAAGGTTGTTGATGGTGTCGAAGGAGATGCCTTTTCTGCCACCGAGCAGTCTCGGTTCCATCCACCAGATCAGCCAAAGTTGAAGCGTCGAAAGCGTGCGTTGAGTAAGGACTCAAGACACAAGAGGTTCAAGGCCATACAAAAAAAGGGTGGATCAAGGCTTGTTCCTAACATGTCTAGTATCAATCAAACAAGAAAAAACGACAGAACTTGTCTATTAGAGGCAATAAGCGCACTGTTGCCTTCTAATGAAATCAAACAAGCGTTTTGTTCTGAACTGAGTTCAATAATGCCTCGATCAGGTGATACTGCCATAACGTGTGCCAATGAAGCTTTGAAGCCACACAGAATGCTTCTCAAGCCAGTGTCAAAAGAATATCACCAGAACGGGGGGGCAGCATTTCATTTGATGAAGGAGCGTCAATGCAAGCTAGTCATCAACATCAAGCTCACAAATACAAAGAATCAGGTTATGTCTCACTTCATTTCGTGGGATGGCAAGACTTTGTATGATCAGCCAGAGATGAGCATTGTCAACGACACATATGACCGTCACGAGAAAGGGAGCAAAAAGGTGTTCGAGAAATTATACAAGAAGACTGACTTCCGCTCTTGGCAAATCACTAGTATTTACAGGCTTGAATCCAAATGTTAAGTTGGTTTCTGGATTCGATGTCAGATTTTTGTTTTTTGATGTACGATACCAAATGTTTGTGTAGCTGAAAGTAGTATATTCATCGTGGATTCTTTAATGTTAGAGACAACATGACTGTGTTCGGTAGTGTATCGACTGCGATCTGGTTGCTTGGTACTTAATCCCCAAAAAATCACTCAACCCTTGGACACGCACTTCCCTTGGTTGTGTTTCCCTACTTTCTTTTCCTCATCAAACAATTTTTGGTATTCAGCCAATACCTGGGGGTGTCTAACCTGCAAAAAACGCAGGAGGCGTTGATGCTTGCGTCTTTCATCCCACAACTGCCTGAATCGTTTCGTATCCGAGTCAGTTGAATAGTCTTCAGACGAGGAGGAGGATGAAGATGATTCCTCAGATGAGATTAAACTCTCGTCGTCATCGTCATCGTCTTCATTATTACTCATGATGGCATCGCCGGGCTTCTTGGCAGTCATACGAGCAACGTTCGCAAGCTGCTTGGGGTAGGGCCTGCCTCCTTTCGTGAAACGGGTGCTTGGCTTTGAACGAGCCATCATCAATTGGTTGATTATGCTGGATGGACCAAAGCCAAAGGTTCGGTTCAGGCCTGAGATTATTTTGGAAGGTGCTGATCCAATTCGTCTAGCTGCATTAATTCCATGATTGATGGATTATGCACCAAGCAGTTCATATCTAGCGAACTTCACTGGTGTGGATCTTTGCAGATCTTTAATTGTTGACACTTGTGAAAAGGTATCCTGATAGGATAGATACCTTTTCACATATCGGCCATAGACGCCAATACCACCAAGGTTGGCGATAAAGGCCAATTGGAGAGTGTATGCGTATTTGCGATGTATACACGCATAAAACATAGCCTGGCATCAACGATGCGTACCGCATCATCGCAGGCAAACAAGATGGCTTTGTTTTTTGATGTACGATACCAAATGTTTGTGTAGCTGAAAGTAGTATATTCATCGTGGATTCTTTAATGTTAGAGACAACATGACTGTGTTCGGTAGTGTATCGACTGCGTGCAGCATCCTTCGAGGGATGATGAGCGCACTGCCTGGAAGCATATTTACTCGCCTGAAGCATTGTGCATTCCTCATGTGATCATGAGTCACAATGTCAGCACCAGTTGGGATCCAAAAATCAGTTGTTGATTGAGAAGAAGCCGCCTCCTTTATCCATACATTCGGTTTAGGTCTACCATGGTCAATGAACGAGCTTTCGGTTGTTTCAATTTCCCCCCCCAAATAGACACACTTCGCACCCCTCAGCACGACTAGCAACACAGGGTGTGTATCCGTGTGCGGTTCAACCCACTTGCTTTTGCTCCACTTCCGGGTAATAAACAAATGATATGGTCTTGTATTGTCAGCAGCAGGCGTAATTCCTTGCTTTGCCAGCTTCTCTATTTCACACACAATATCTTTTCCGTGGCCACCAACGACATCAGCCCTGACAAAATCCTTTTTGTGTAGTTTCATTGGAACCGCCTCCCCCGTATCATCGTAAGATTCGCCCTCTGTCACTAGTTGGCCTCCTGCAGTAGGCTCCTGTTGAATTTCTGCTTGCTCAAACAACGTCAACTTAGGGATGAACCACGGACACGACTGCGCTACCATCACACCGTCGAAGGTATTGGTTGACGATTTGGCATATATTCTTGGAATTTTGAACGACAAAGGGACCTTTCTACGCCCTGATCTCCGTCGTGCAGTGTGTTGATTTTTTCGTCTAGGACATTCCTTCTCATCATGCCTGTGCCTGTCACTATTTTCATGCCTCTCTCTGTCCAAAAACGTGATTTGTTTGTACCTGAATCCCTTCCCCTCAGTTGCTGCTGCACATGAAACACAAACAGAGACTTTCTTGTTACAGGTGGGACAATCAACTTCCAACCATGATTCATTGCTAGCGGCACATTCAGCTCTTATTTCGGGGCTGAATATATGCATCCTTTCTGTGCAGGTGTTGGTGGAGCCCATAATTGTTTCAAATCTAATAGGCTATTAGAGGCAAAGCTGTGGCAGCAAGTTCTCAGGTCTCATGATGTGTTGAGTGATGGTGATGTCGATTCAGCTTGCATTTTGACTCAAAAGTGGAGCTGAATTTTTTCCTTCTCTCCCGCCAAAACAATCTTAACAAAGATCAACCTGATCAACTTCAACTCCACCTACTGCACACACAAGATACATACCTACCTATCTATCTATTTATTTAGCATATTATTATTCAAGGTATATTTTGCATTATGGTATGATTTGCAAACATGGAGGCACTCACGGATGATGATGTGCATACTATTGCATCCTTCCTTTCTGTCCCTGATCTAGTGAATCTTGGCCGAACATGCAAACGATTTGGGGGGAAGCCTGGCGAGAATGGAGATGATACTGGGGGCAATAACACCATCACCAAGCGTGCAACCAAGAAGAGGAAAGGCAGCAGGAAGCGCAAGAAAATCGACAACATAGATAAAACTGCTGCACCGGTATCTTTGATAAATGGATTTGCGCGTGGAGTTGTTCTCAATGTTAATGAGGTTTATTGGAGACATTTGTTGGTAAAGAAGCATAACGAATCGTGGCTAGCGGTATACCACCGATTGCTTCAGCTACAAACATCATCTTTGGTGTTCCTGAACTTTTTTGGCAACGGGTTGCAGTATGTTGACAATGATCTATCTTGTGTGAAGGCAAAGGTAAAGTCTCGACTAGCAGCCCCGGGATATCCCTCGACAATAGCAACTGCAACGTGTCAAGAAGTGATGCGATCTGGGAAACACTATGCTACTTTTACAGTAGTATGGCCGGGGAATGGTATTGAAATAGGCATTATGCGGCCAAGACGGCACCAGCCAACAAGATTTTCCCCCTACCGAAGGGGGATTGGATACTGGAGGGACCAATATGGCAGTGATATAATTGATTGCTGTATGCTCTGTTTCAATATCCGTGATGAAAATTGGTTCACCCTGCATTCAATTCGAACAAATCTCGATAGTGGAACAAATCTCACTCAAAACCCTCCTAACACTCCTCAAGGCGTGGAATTAGAGGAAGGTAAAAAGATTATTTTATTCCTTGACTTAGAAGAGGGTGAATTTAAGGTGTTCGAAGACAGGAATGTTGAAGGAACTGGATGGTTTGTGAGGCAAATTGGCGAGACAATTACCGGCCTTTCTGGTGAATTTTGCTGGGCAGCATACCTTCAGGCGGGTACAAGGTATAATCGTAAAGATGGTCATCATGTCTGGAATGAAACTTGTCTCCGTGTGGAACGTGGAAATCATTACCCGTGTCAATCTGATGCTGTATCTGCTGCAGCTGCTTATGGGATCTTGCAAGAGATAGGAGGGAGTTAATGTGTGAAAATTGAGTGGGGACTATTGTTGGTTTTGCTATTGGGTTGAAAACATAAGGTGAAGGTATAATTGGTGTGAAATTATCTTCACACCACCACTTGTTAACGGGTAATTATCAATTAGAAACAAAACTATTGGGATCACCATGCTCCTATTGCATCAATTCATTATTTCGGAGCAC
>Ga0208428_1000984_pt1 | contig 12281 bp, 8 predicted proteins | sample DEB08_DNA_11_FD_184535 | JGI IMG/M metagenome (GOLD analysis project Ga0208428, IMG submission 184535) | Aqueous microbial communities from the Delaware River and Bay under freshwater to marine salinity gradient to study organic matter... | ecosystem: Environmental > Aquatic > Marine > Coastal ... | reverse complement strand
GATTCGGGAGACGGAATCGAGTCGTCCTGGACTTCGGTGCCTTCGAACTCGTCGGACGCCGATCCGGAACCAGCCACCGTCTTCTCCGGAGGCTCGTCGTCTTGAACGACCGCGCCAGGAGATCCGTGCGAGGACACCGCTCCGATCGCCATCGACAACGAGGCCGCACAGGCAAGACGAGCCGAACACCACGATGCGGTCGAACGGTTCATGGGACCGCCTCCTCGGCGAGACGCCGGTAGTACTGCTCGGTCAGGCGCCGGTAGATCGAGGAGATTCGATCCCGGCGACCCTGACGGACGAGTTCGCGAACCCGCTCCGGCAGTCGACCCCACTCGACGCGTCCCTCCTCGAGCATTCCGCCGAGTTCGGCCTGTTCGAATCCGGGTGGCGAGCCGTCGCCGGACTCGCCGGAAGGCCGATCCTGCCCCGTCGACGGTGAGGATTGCGACTGCGACGATGGGGAACCGCTGGGACTCCGAGACGGCTCGCTGCTCGAGGAACCGGACGATCCCGAAGACTGCTGCTGTTGCTGCTGCCGTTGTCGCCGTGCGCTTTCGATGAGCGCCTGCAGGTTTCGAAGGACACCCTCCTGGATCCGCTGGGTCGAAAGGCCGGTGTCTCCCCGATCGGCGAGCGCCTCCTCGCTTTCGGCCATGCCGGCAAGCGCCTCCTTGAACCCGTCGGCGATCGGGCGTTCACGGAGTCGATCATCGAGCGCCGAGGGGATGTCGGTCGGCGCATCCCCGTCTTCGACCTCGGTTTCCTCCTCGTCGATTCCAAGCAGGTCGTCGAGCGATGGTGGAGGTTCCGGAGACGTCTCCTGAACGAGGATTCTCGCGCTCGATCCCAGTTCCGACGAATGCGAGGAGGACCGTCCACCCGCTTCCATCGGCAAGGCCGACGAACCGAGCGGTGGGGTTCCGCCCGCCTCCGGATCGGGGACCTCGCCCGAGGATGCCTCATCGAGCGCTTCGAGCAGGCGGTTTCCGTAGTCGATGATCGACCGCTGCATCTCGGCCAGCTGTTCGAGTTCTCCACGGCGAGTCGCCTCGTCGGGCGCTTCTGGCCCGCGGTTCTCCTCGAGGGCGCGGGTGGCGAGATAGACCTGCTCCTGCAGGCTCTTCAGCAGGCGGAGTTCCGAGATCGGCGGAATGGCGCCCTCGTCCCCACCGGCACCGCCGCCACCACCGCCACCGCCCGACCCTTCCGAACCCTCGCCTCCTGCGAATCGTTCGTCGTCCTGGGCGAGCGATTCCATCGCCTCGGCCATCGCCTTCGCCGTCGAAGCGATGCGACGTTGCCGCTGACCCACCTCGAATCCGGCTTCGCCGCGAACAAGCAGCTCGGTCGCCTCGGCGCTCCAACGGTCGATCCAATCGTGTCCGCCGGCGAAGACGGCGGTGTCCGAGAGACCCTCGATCCCTTCGGCGATCTCTCGAGACGAGGCGACCACCTCCTCCTGACGCGCCGATTGGCGACGGGTCTCGAGCAGGCGTCGTCGCCTGGCGATCTCGCCACGGTCGAGGCGACCCGCCAGAAGGAGGGTCTCGTCGGCGATCTCCTCCTGCAACGTTGCGAGCCTCCGGTAGTCCTCGGCGAGTTCGCGACGCTGCTCGCGCTGGGCCTCGCGTTCCGCGTCGTCTCCGATTCGCTGGGAAAGCTCGAGCGCCTCGCGAAGCATGCCGCTCGATCGCTCCATCGAAAGGGAGGCATCGGAAACCCTCGGAACCCCATCCCGAAGCGCCACGATCGCCTCTCCCTGGGATCCTGCAGCACGCTCGAGCGCCGCCGAGACCGGCTCCGATTCCGCGCCGCCGGCCTTGGCCGTCGCTGCGACCGATCTCGTGTTTCGTTCGAGGCGGATCGATCTCTCGGACCGGACCGAGATGGCGTTCCCACTCCACGGAGCACCCTCTGCCAACAACGACCGCAAGGCGAGCGCCTCCTCCTCGCTGAAGGAAAGCAACGCCTCGATCGACTCGGCCAGTTCGGTCATCAGACGACGCAACGTCTCGGTTCGGACCTTCCGGGTGTCCTCGAGACGACGACCCATCTCCTGGAGAGCCTGGGCGGCGCGACGTTGGGACTCGGAGGCTCGATCGGTCCGGTTTCGTTCGAGCGACTCCTCCGCCTGTTCGAGATTGCGCTCGAGATCGGCCTGGCGACCCGTTTCGGCGGCCTGCCGCAACGCCTCCGCCTGGCCGAGATCCCTGTCCTCGAGGCGCCGGCTTCGCTCGTCCAGATCCGACATCAGGCGCGACGCGGCGTCACCGATCTCGTCCTGGCGTCGCATGAGTTCCCCATGAGCCCGACGGTCGTCGTCGCTCATCTCCTCCGGCATCTGTCCGATGGTCTCGCGACCAAACGCCTCCGCATCTCCAGCCAACTCCTCGAGGTCCTGCGCGAGACGGTCGAGTTCCCGCTCGAGGGCCCACGTGTCCTCGTCCCGATCGAGCGAGGCCACCAGTCCTTCGAGCTCCCGCCTGACGCGAGTCCCCTGCTGTCGGGCATCCGATCGGGCCTGCGACGCGACCTCGGACGAGGCCGACGTCGACGGGTCGGAATCGCTCGTCGATTCGTCTCGTGCTCGATCGCCCTCGACGTTGGACGAATCCGCAGACTCGTTCGTCGGATCGGCGTTCTCCTCCGCCGCCCTCCGCCACGCCTGCTCGGCGTCGCTCGAGGCCCGACCGGCCGCCTCGGCGCGACGGGTCACCGTTTCCGCAAGGGCTTGTTGACGACCGTCGTCGAGGCGATTTCGTCGAAGCCGCTGCGACAGTTCACCGACGCCCTCCGCGATGCGTCCCACGCGGCGCGAGACCGCCGCCTGACGAAGTCGCAGGACCGAAGCGTCGGCGACATCGCCGGCCTGCTCGGCCCGTTCGATCGCCTCGAGCAGCTCCGACTGCTCTCCGTCGGCTCGGATGGCGAGTTGGCGAAGCGCCGCGAAGTCGTCGCGGATCCTTCGGTCGAACTCCTCTTCTCCGACGATCGAGAGTCGCCGCGGGCTCGATCTCACCATCTCTCGACCCGGCAGTCCATCGACCGCGAACGCGACGACCTCGACCACGTCGCCCGCCGCCGCACCGATCGACTCGATGGAGACCGTGCCTCGCACCGTGCGACGCTCGCCGCGGTCGCCGGGTTCGTCGTCGACCGGAACCCAGGTCGATCCGTCGATCGAAGACTCGAGTCCGGCCTCGATCACCTCGAGATCGTCACGGGCCTCCGCCTCGACCGACACGACGGCCGTGGGCAGCATCGCCTCGTCGATCTCGGGAACGACGATCGCGATCGACGGTGGCGCATCGTCCACGACACCGACGCGGTAGGTCGCGCCCGCGGTCGACTCGAGCCCATGCTCGTCGCGCAGTCGACACTCCACCGCCACCGGACGCTCGAGTCGCCAGTTCAATTCCCAGGTCGATGGATTCTCGGGATCGACGGAGAGCGTCGCGTCCGTCGGCGCACCGACAAGGACCTCGCCCAACATCGATGCGTCGGGAACCGGAAGCGGCTTGGAGAGTTCCAGTCGCAGCGAAGCCGTCGAACCGGCAAGCTGAGGTGCCGACAATTCGGAGCGCCGATCGGTGCCGGGTCCCAGCTCGAATCGTTGTGGCGACCTCACCGACGATGCGTAGGCGGGCGGTTCGATGTGCAGGGATGCGGTCTCCACTTCGGGTGGAACGACGAATTCGATCCGTTGCGGATCGGTGGCGTCGTCGGCGCTCTCGAAGACGAACTCGATCGCATCCCCCTCGCTCGGCACGCGCCGCTCGAATCGACGACCCGACTGGCGGGTCAGCACGATCTCCTCCCACTCGCCCAGCACGCCGTCCCGCTCGAGACGAAAGACCGCACGCACGCGCTCGCGCGTCGGATCGCCCAGATCGAGCGAGGCGGCCAGCGAGAATGGGCGTCCCCGGGCGGCGACATCCACGGCATCCATGAGGCTCGCGACCTCGGTCCTCGCCGGCCACGAGGCGTCGCTCCAAGGCATGAACGTCCTCGCCAGACCTGTTCTCGAGGGTTCGGGCCACAAGGCGAGCGCCGAGGCCGCCACAAGCAACGACCCGATTCCCAGGGCGAGCGCCCGACGGATCGGTTCGATCCGCAACCGCATGTCGAGCTTGTTCGCGTCGACCGAGGACGCGATCGCCGAGACGGCTGAAGCCGAGAAGGGATCGACTCGGTCGATGCCCGAAAGGTGCAGATCGACCGCCGAGGCGAGACGGCCTCGCAGCGATGCGTGGTCGCGCTCGATCCGAAGCGCAACGTCGATGGGGGTCGGTCGAAACGCGAGCGCCGGCTTCAGGCGACGTCGCCAGGCGATCGCCGCCGCCGCGATCAACGCCGCCAGGACGATCCATCGAATCGCCACCGGCCATCTGAAGATCGCGTCGAGCAGGATCGTGAAGATGACGGCGAAGACGGCCATGGCGACCACGCTGCCGGTTCGGGAGGCCACCAACGCCGCACGGCTGCGGCGGGCGATCCTCCAAAGTCGTTCAAGCAGCGGCTGCACGAGGACGAGGCTCCGTCTTGGTCGGTCGATTGTCGCTCAGGCGAGGTCCATCGTCCCGTCTGGATCGTCGAAATCCTCGCCTGAACTCCGATTCGGGTTCCATCAGGCCAAACGAAGTGCCCGACGTCCCACCCACTCCATGCCCAGAAGCAGCACCGCCACCAGAAGCGCGAGTGGACTGGACCAGATGCGCTCGACGAGCGGCATCGAGATCGTCACCGAGAGGTTCGGGAGTCGATCCGGAAGCGATGCGAAACCCTCCGTGGTGGGTGGCGAGGTTCCGCCGCCGGTCGCCTGGGCGATCGATTCGAGGGTCTCGTGATCGGCATCGGGACGCCTCCACTCCGCATCGGGAGGCTCGACCTCGACCTCGTCGCGAGCCGAACGCGAACCCAGCGGTTCGAGTTCAGGTTCGTCGATCGACAGGTCGTGTCGACCCGTGATCCTCGGACGCCAGGAACCGGCGTACAGGCCGCCACCGATGGCCGGCAGGTCGATTCGTTCGACGCCGTCGCGGGACTCGATCTCGACCGAGACGGTGGGGAGTTCCAGTCCCAGTCCTCTGCTCTCCAGCAGTTCGACCTCGACCCGCACGACCTCGCCGAGAGCCGCCACGTTCGGTTGCGCCATGAGGCGAACCGGTTGATCGTCGTTGGCCATCGACTCTCGACCGAGGCTTCGAAGCAACGGAATCCAGAATCGCTCCTGAAGACCTTCACCGCGACCGTAGCGCCAACGCCACGTCTCGTCGGTCGCGAGGTAGCACACCCGGCCGGATCCGTAGCGCATTCGAAGCAGGATCGGCTCGCCCTCCTCCGTCGCGACAAGCACCTCGGTCGCCGGCTTCAGGGCATCCTCGTCGATCCGCTGGACCCAACGAAGTCCCGCCCAGTCGGATTCGGGATCGCCGATCTCCTCCGGCCACGATCCATCTCCCTCGCTCGGCCAGACGCCCAGACCCGGTCCCGAGGCATCGACCTCCGCCATCGCTCGCACCTCTCGACCAATGGTCGGCAGCGCCAGTCCTCCGCCGAAGGGGGCCAGTTCCGCGAGAGGAGTGTCTTCCCACGAGGCGGGAGTGTGTCTTGGACCGCCGAGAATCAGCAGACCCGTGCCACGCGTGGCGACCATGTCGCGGATCGTCTCGAGCTGGTCCGGCGAGAAGTGGTTCGCCGGCACGTCGCCGACGACGATGAGGTCGTAGTCGGCGAACTCCTCGGGACTTCTCGGGAGGCGGGCGATCGGACGATCACCCTCCTGAGCGAAGTCCCGATCCGCGGACACCAGCATCACCGACACCTCGACGGACTTCTCGCGGACGAGCAGGTTCTTGAGGTAGCGGTACTCCCACCTCGGATACCCGTCGACATAGAGCACCCGAAGCGGTCGATCGACGATCTCGATCGAGACCAGACGCCGGTCGTTCTCCTGCACGAGGTCGCCCGCGGGTGCATCGACCTCGACCCTCCACCGACGAGACCCCGGACCGGGGCTTCGTGCCAGCAGACGCACCGGCTCCTCGAGTCGGTCCGGTGTCGCCACTTCGGTCGCGAGCACCTCCCCGGTCGCGTCGTCCACCAGACGAATCTCCACCGGTCCGTCGGGTGCGGTCCCTCGCGTCTCGAGATCGACGATCACGGGAACCTCGTCGTCGAGAAACGCCCGTCGTGGCACCTCGACCTCGCCGACGGCGAGATCTCCAAGCGATCGCCGAGACCCCAGCGGAAACGTGAACACGGCCACGCCCTCGCGCTCGAGACGACGCAGGATGGCGGGGTCGATCGGTTCGGAACTTCGTCCATCGCTCACCACGACGATTCCCGAGATGGGACGGCCACCTGCGCGATCGAGCGCCATCTCGATGGCCCAACCGAGTCGAGTCCTCGAACCGGCCGCCTCGCCGAGGTCCGGAACGCCATCGGAGTCTCCGGAGACCGTCCGAAGATCGAACGCCTCCTCGTCGAAGCCGAACCAGAGCAGATCGTGCTGCGACTCGATCTCGGCGATCGGCTCGCTGGAGGACTCGAGCAGTTCGCGAAGACGATCCTCCCGCGTGGCGCCGTCCTCCCCATCGGCGACGAGGAGACTGGCCGAACGGTCGACCAGCATCACCACCCGATCCCGCTCGGTTCGTTCTCGGGGCAGGACGAGGGTCGGCCCGGCAAGCAGCACGACCACCCACACCAGAGTCGCCGCTCTCAGCGCGCCCAACGCCAGGCGTCCCACCCTCGACGCGTCGAAGCGGGCATAGGCGATCCATGCGACGGCCGCCGCGGCGACGACGACCAGCGCCCACGCCCAGGGTGGGATGGCGTGTTCGAAGGCGAACTCCAGCGAACCGGGCGGGGTGTCCGCCGGAATCCGATCCACATCGAGCCACCATCGCCAGAGCGAGTTCGACTCGACCGGAACGGTTGTCGGAGCACCCGTCACGACGTCCGTTCCATCGATGGGTTCGTTGTTCGCCTTCCTCCGTCACCGACTCCATAGGCCGCAAGAAACGCTGGTGCCGGCTCGGCCGAGTCGCCCATGGTCGACGTTCGGCTGAATCGCCGAGCCAACAGCGCCTCGAGAAGAAGCAGCACGATCACCCCGACGAGCATCGACGTCGAGATCGACGTGTCACCGGACTCTCCTGCGGCGACGGAATCGTCGGAGTCGAGATCGTCGGTGAAACGCCATGGTCCGCCTTCGCCGAGACGTGTCGCCACCACTTCTCGATCGACCGGTTCCGTCGACGCGGCGCTCGCTTCGATGTTGACGACCAGACCACCGATTCGACTTCCCGAGACGTCGACGACACTCAACCGACCCGTCTCGTCGACGGGACGTTCGAGAACGCCCTGCCTCATCTCGATTCGGCCTCCGGACGGCGTCTCGATCGCGGTCGCCTCCACGAGTCCACGGAATCGGTCGTCTCCCACGGTTCCGACCGTTCGAATACGACTCCGGTCGATGCCCTCCCGCAGCAGTTCCTGCACCAGCGGGACCATCAATGGTCGCACCGGAAGATCGCTCCAATCCAGATCGAGCGCCACCATGAACAGGGCGATCGATCCTCCCGACGGCGCGGTCGCCGCGATCACCAGCGGAGCACCATCGAGACTTCGGACGACGATCTCAGACTCCGGAACGCCATCTCCGATCTCCAGCCGTCTGCCGATCGAGACCGGTGCCGCGAGATCCTCGAACTCCGCGGCGATCATGCCCATCCACGCGGCATGAGGTGTGGCCGCGTCGATGCGGCGGCCTGGTCCATCCGGGACGTCGATCGGTCCGGCTCCGAACGACCAGCTCCGCTCGGGGACGATCTCCGCGAGACGATCGAGCCAGGCGATGCCGCCTCCCACCGAAGGCGGGGCGACGATGACCACGCCGCCGCGATCGATCATTCGAGCCAGGTCGGACCATGCCGACGCGGGAACCAGGTCCGGGCGGGCCACCACCATGGCCTCGATCGTCCGCAGCGAAGACCCGTCCAGCAGTGCCGGTTCGATCGGAACCAGTTCGATCGGCGTCTCCGTCGAGGGGGACAACGCTCTCGCGAACCAGCCTTCAAGATCCCGATCATCCGCGGCGACCCCCACCCGAAGGCGGGGTCTCGCGTCGAGCAGGCCGAATCGACGATCGTCCGCCGCCTGGGCATCCGGCTCGATCGAGACCTCGACGAGAACATCGGGATCCTCCCCGGGCGCAACCAGCGGCATGGGGACCTGGAGTTCGACCGATGCGGTCCGCTCTCCCGATCTCCAGCGAACGTCGCGTTCGATCGCCGTCGCCAGTCTCGGACCCGACAGCGAGACGCGTGTGGTCGATGGATTCGCGTCGCCCTGTCGAGCCAATTCGATTCTCACCGGCGCCAGACCTCCACCAACCGGAGGTCGGCCTGGTGCCAGAGAGACCACCGCGACGTTGTCGATGGGCTCCACGCCGGGTGGCAGGGCCAGACGATCGAGACCATCCATCGCGGCCAACGCCGACACTCCCGATGTCGAGTTCGATCGCGGCGGCTCGAGGCTTCCAAGGCGAAGGTCGCTTGCCACCAGGACGATCGGATCGATCGTCGGATTCGCGGCGAGTCGCGATGCGACAAGGGCGATCGCTGCGTCCAGATCGGTGCCGGCGAGACTCGGAATCGTGGATTCGATGCGCTCGGACACCCGACGGTGGTCGGCGGTCGGTTCGATCAGGATCCGAGCCGGGTGGGAAGCCAGGATCACACCGATGTCGTCGCCGACGGGACGTTTCGAGATCCAGGCGTTCGTCCGTGTCGCGACCCCCTCGAAGGCGGTCCTGCCGTCGCCATCCTCGACGCGACTGGAGACGCCGTCGTCGAGCACGATCCATACGGTTCGACTTCCCGATCCGGTCTCCGCACCCTCGAGGTAGGGACGTGCGAGGGCGGCGCCGAGGAGGCCCAGGGCCGCCATGCGAATGGCCAGCAGCAACCAGCGTTCGAGACGGAGTTGGCGTCGCCTGCGTTCGATGGCTCTTCGAAGCAGGTCCATCGCCGCCCATTCGATCGGACGTCGCCGCCTTCGAAGCAGAAGATGGATGAGGACCGGCAACGCCATGGCGACGAGGCCGGCGATCGCGAGGCCTGGTGCAGCGAATCCGGCGGCGAGCACCGTGGCCGTCATCCCGTTCTTCCCGATCGAAGCATGGCCGACCGTCTGGCGAGAAGCAGCGCCAACGCGGGACCGACCGAGGCGTGCGTGTCCAGCAGCAGGTGGTCGAAGCCGAATCCTCGCGCGGTGCGACGGACCTCCTCGAGATGGAGCCTCAGGGCGTTCAGGTAGTCCTGCCGAATGGCCCGGGCGTCCGCTTCGAGGACGCCTTCTCCCTCGAGGCCCTCGAATGGCGCCGAACCGTCGATCGAGAAGTGGAGTTCCCGACGATCGAGGGTCTGCAGCAGCACCACGTCCTGGCGGCGGTGTCGACAGGTTGCGAGTGCCTGGTGGAGATCCTCGATCGGACCCAGGAGATCGGAGATCACGATCATCAGACCTCGTCCGGACTGGCGGGCGATCGCCTGGTCGATCGATCGCGAGAGATTGGCGACGCCCTCGACGCCCGCCGACGCAAGGACTCTGACGATCGACCTCCACTGATCCCGACTGGATCTTCGACGAAGGCTCGGTCCAAGACCGTCGGCGTAGATCGAAAGTCCGACTCGATCACGCTGCTGCAGGGCGAGGTACGCCAACGCCGCCGCCGTCGCCACGGCGTGATCGAACTTGGTCCAGAGTCGTCGATCCGTCGACGCCTCGGTGCCGCCCCAACCTCGCTTCACCTCGAGCGATCCGTAGGACATCGACCCGGAACCGTCGACGAGGATCTCGACGTCGAGCGTGGTCTCCTGCTGAAACCGCTTCAGATGCAGCTTGTCGGTCCGTGCGAACACCTTCCAGTCGAGGTGGCGGAGATCGTCTCCGGGCACGTACGAGCGGTGCTCTGCGAACTCGACCGCCGGTCCCTGGAATGGGGATCGGTGCATGCCGCTGGTGATGCCCTCGGCGATCATGCGGGCGCGGAGTTCGAACGTCGCCAACTGTCCGATCGTCTCGGGCGCGAGGTACTGCTCGGCGCGAAGCGCCCCACCGGATCCTTCCGGTCCCCTCGCCCCGAAGTCGGTCACTTCGCCACCGTGCCGAGGACCCGCGCCGACTCGCCGGACTCCACCGGCGTCTCCTCGAGAATGGCGCGGACGACGTCGTCGACGCCCACCCCGTCGGCCTCCGCGTTGAAGTTGGTGATCACGCGATGCCTCAGCACCGGCAGGGCGACTTCGCGGAGATGGTCCGGCGTGACGCAGGCGTCTCCCGCGATCGCCGCCTTGGCCTTGGCCGCCAGCACAAGGAACTGGCTCGCCCGTGGTCCAGCGCCCCAACGGAGATAGTCGCGGACCATCGCAGGCCGCTCGCCGGGCTCGTCGATCCTGGTCGTGCGCACCAGTCGCAGCGCATAGCGAGCGACATGGTCCGCGACCGGAACCGACCGGACCGTCTGCTGAAGACGAAGACAGTCCTCGGCATCGAGCACTCGATCCGGCTCCTCGCTGGTGCCGGTGGTCGTGCGGCGCACGATCTCGAGTTCCTCCTCCTCGGTGGGATAGCCGATGCGGATGTCGAGCATGAACCGATCGAGCTGGGCCTCGGGCAACGGATAGGTGCCCTCCTGCTCGATGGGATTCTGCGTCGCGAGGACGAAGAACGGTCTCGGCAGGCGGTGCTGGACTCCGCCGACGGTCACCTGTCGTTCCTGCATCGCCTCGAGCAGCGCCGCCTGGGTCTTCGGGGGCGTGCGGTTGATCTCGTCGGCGAGGATGACGTTCGAGAAGATCGGGCCCCGAACGAAGCGGAGTTCGCGGGTGCCGGTCGCCTTGTCCTCCTCGATCACCTCGGTGCCGGTCATGTCCGAAGGCATGAGATCGGGAGTGAACTGGATCCGGGAGAACCCCAGACTCAACGACTTCGCGACGGTCGAGATCAGCAGCGTCTTCGCCAGGCCCGGAACCCCCTCGACGACGGCGTGCCCCCCGCAGAACATCGCCAGCAGCACCTCGTCGAGCACCTCGTCCTGACCGACGATGACCTTGTGGACCTCCGCCGAGATCCTGCGGGCGGCCTGGCGAACCTCGTCGATCGCGCCTGCGGGCGTCGGGGACTCGTGGCCGTCGCGGTCTGATTCGGTCATCGAAGTCTCCTGATCGTGGCGTGGGCTCCTCGACGCGAATCCGCTTCATCGACGAGGCGATCGAGTATAGGTTCGGCCCGAGCACAAACCCCCGGTTCGACGCCGCCGACACACGCCTCGGAACCATCCCAGCCACCCATGCCCGAACTCCCCGAAGTCGAATGCGTTCGTCGTTCACTCGAGGTGCTCGAGGGAGCTGTGATCGAGTCGGTCGAGGTGCGGAGGCGCGACTTCGTGTCGTCGTCCAAGGCGTCCGAACGCCGACACCCGATGGCCGGCGCCACCATCGATCGAATCGTCCGGCACGGCAAGGAACTCGCCCTCGTCGAACGGGGCCCCCGTCGCCTGCGAATGCGTCTGGGCATGACCGGTCGTCTCCTCGTGGAGCGAACGAACGACGGTCGAGGTCCCGCTCGCCTTCCGCATGAGCATGTCCGCTGGATCGCCAGGGGAACCGGCGACACGAGGTGGGTGCTTCGATCGGTGGACCCGCGACGGTTCGGAGACCTGGTCGTCTTCGAGACCGAGGAGGACTTCGAACAGGACCGCACCCGCCTGGGGCCGGATGCCCTCTCGATCCGGTCACGCGAACTCGCTCAGGCGCTTTCGGCAACGCGGCGGGCCATCAAGATCGCCCTCCTCGATCAGAAGGTGCTTGCCGGGGTCGGCAACATCTACGCCGACGAGGCGCTCTTCGCTGTCGGGGTCCATCCGGCCACTCCGGCGAATCGCCTCGCTCGAGATGCCGTCTCAAGACTTTCCGCCGCCATCCGATCCCTTCTCCGGAGGTCGATCTCCGCGGGCGGCACGACCATTCGAGATTATCGAAATGGATCGAACGAACCAGGAACGGCACAGCGTCATCTGAAGGTCTATGGACGGCAGGGTGAGGCCTGCCATCGATGCCGAACCGATCTCGAGCACACCGTGATGGGCCAACGCACCACAACCTGGTGTCCGAAGTGTCAACAGTTGATCCACATCACTCTGGACAACTCGGAATCGTGCAGACTCCAACCAAAAGATTGATAAACCACAAGACGCGACCGATGGGCTC
>Ga0208428_1000982_pt1 | contig 12288 bp, 9 predicted proteins | sample DEB08_DNA_11_FD_184535 | JGI IMG/M metagenome (GOLD analysis project Ga0208428, IMG submission 184535) | Aqueous microbial communities from the Delaware River and Bay under freshwater to marine salinity gradient to study organic matter... | ecosystem: Environmental > Aquatic > Marine > Coastal ... | reverse complement strand
GAGTGTATCCTGTTGCAATGCCAGAAAATTGTGCTGTAAATCTTGAGAGAGCACCTTGTCCCGGACGATATCTTACTGATCTCTTAGATCGAATAACACCATATCCATATGCACCAGTTCCTGATGATGCTACCATCAAAGTATTGGAGGTAGTAATCCCAGTGCCTGATGAATATCTTTCAAACCTATCAGAGTTTAATCCATACAATCCATCCAACTGAAAGACTGGTGTAATCGGAACAGATACAACTTCACCAAATGCACTACTTCCACTTGCTGTTCCGTGACATCCATCAATGTTGCCGTATCTATCGGCACACATATAGACTTCAAATAGACTTCTCTCTTGATTGAGGTAGTCTTGTGTAATTTTATTCCACTGTGCCATTAATCACTCCAACCTAAACTTTCTGGTCTATACCTTTGTGCACTTTTAATTTTTGATTGTGGGGTACCAGGATAAATTTGTTGAATAATCGCTCCAGGGTATTCTCCTTGAATATGCTCTGCTAACTCATTTTTACTCATCATACTACCCTCAACTTCAAGTCGATAAATCTTTCCTTCCCAGACAATATCGGCAGAAAATGACTCTGATGCCTGTTCTGGTTGGGAACTCCCTACATTAAGAGTTCCGTTAAAATCACCATTGATGGTGATGCTTTCTGAGAGAAATTGTTGAAAACTTTTCATATCAGCAATTCCAAGCTCTGAGGGATTTATTGATTCTGCTATCTGGGTCATTAGCAGTTTTGGAAGAAGTCAGTTTCTTCTTCATACCTTTCATTCTTGCACAGAATGATTTGCGACGAGGATTTCCAACTTTCTTACTTGGTGCCTTTAGATCAGAACCAGGATTTTCTCTTTCATAAGACTTGCGACCTTTTTCATTCAGACCACCAGACTCACTTTTACCTGACTTCTTTGTCCAGGCAGCACTTTCCGACAACTCTTCCCTCCAATCAGAAAATTCTTCTTTATTGACTTTTACTTTCTTAGAATTGCCGGTTCTAAACTTACCAAATGGAGTTGGAAGTTCTTCACCATAATCACCCGTCTTCTTTTCAATTCTATCATTAGGATCTACATCACCATCAACATCATAATCAATTCTTTTAACTGCTTTTTTTGTAAGTTTTTTTAAGTTGCCACCACCAATACTTGATTCCAAATCAGATTTGGTTGGAGTATGCTTTTCTTCTCCAACTGGAACACAGTTGGGAACTACTTTCTTACCCTTTTTCTTCATTCCCTTCTGGGTATAACCAACCCAGCACTTTTCATTAATATGCTGACCACCTTTGATTGGTTCTGGTTTGATAATATCTATAAATTCATATTCAGTTGCCTGAAAATCATCTCTCCAGTTAGAGAACTCATAAGACTCTGATTTATTACCCCAATTAGCAGCACCCTTCTTACGGCACTGAACTAAACGTCCAGAAGCATAAGCAGATGGCCAAACTTTAGCACTTGCTTTTACTTTTTTATAGCAAGCATCTTTTTTAGTTTCTTCTTGAGTCACGATTTTTGCCTTTCCTGTTCTATCTGGATTTGGGTCTTCTCTACGTTTTTTAGCAGCTCTTTTATTCCTTTCATCTTTACTCATTGCTGCACGATCATCGGGATCACGGCAGTAAGGTTTTGTGGTTTGACCTGGTTGTTTAGCACATGGTTTCCCATCATACTTACCACCAGTTTGTTTCCATCCACCACCTTTAAACCAGTCTCGGAGTGAATAACCTTTGTCTTTGGAAGACTTACCGTCTTTCATAATTTTTAAATATTATCCTTATTATTTAGAAAACCTTGCTTCAGCATTTTTTGAAGTTCTGAAGTGGAACCAACAAATACCGCGTTATTGGTAACATTATTGGTAGTCTTTTTAGAATCTTCTTCTACTTCTTTAAGTTTCTTTTGGAGGTCAATCAACTTATCGGTCGTGTCTGCAACACTCTTAATCAACTGTCCTGCGACCTCGTATGCCCTTGGACTGCCTCCTTCACCTGCTACCTCCATAATACCATTAATTGCCTCCTGACCCTTCTCTATAAGGGAATAGAGGTTTGCACGACTATACTCGTAGTCCTTATCAATATGCCCGTCTCTTATATTATCAGTGGGCACTATTTTTTTGACTTTATCTTCTACTTCGACAATATCACTCGTTGTGTTGAGTGCATTATTTATCGATTCATAATTATCGGACATAGTTATTAAATATCAGTTTGTTGTGTTGGACTATACTCTTTAGAGTCTGAGAATGTTTCCCACAACTCTGTAAATCCAAAATCGTCTCCAGGTTCTGCATCGATAGGATCTGGGACAACTGTATATCTCATCTCACGTTTTGCAGTTTGTGTATTTGTATCACTATACAAATCAACCTGAACCTTGCGAATAAGACCATCGGTAGAGTCTGCGATAGGTCCAAATAAGTATGTTTTAGCAGTAAACCTTAAGGTGTATATCAATGCTCTTCTAGTTGCAAAATCACCCTCATAATCATCTTGCATATCAATACTATCCATCACAATAGGAATATCTTTTTTCTCACCGATAGAATCAATTAAATCAATAGTAAGATTGAATGATGGTTGAAAAAATGGAAGTATTTGCTCTACAATTTGCAAAGCATCATCATTTAACTTTGAATATATACTCAATTCAAATGTAACGTTATAAGGAACGGGCATATAAACTTTTTTTATATTACCATTATCATCACATGCTCTAAAAGTTTGAGTTACGCTGGTTTTTCTGGCAGGATCATATTGAAGACCAACCATCTCAAAAGACATTCTTGGGAGAGTAATTGCAATTGGTTTTGAAAGATCTTCTTGCTGTTGAATTTTTGCTAAAAACTTTTGAGCTGGACCATAACTTAGACCAACTTTTGTTTCGTCTGCAACACTTCCATCTTTATTTAAATGTCTAATGTAAATATTATTGAAAAGAGTTCCAAATCCAACAATAGTCTTACGTATAATTTCGTGATAAAAATAAGTTCCTAACATTAAAATTCTCCAAAAGGATTAATTTCAGTAAAATCTATTATCGAGTCTGCTTCAGTTTCAATTTCTTCATTCGCATCATATTCTTCCCCATAGTTATCATTATCATATGATTTAAGTATATATGCTGCAGATGATGCTGATCCAACAATAACTTCTCCTGGAGAAAATTGTCCACTATTAATAGAAACTCTAAGATCTCCTGGAGGATTGGATTGATTAAGATCTGTTCTAGAATTGTAATATTTGACTTGTGCTATTGTTCCAGAAAGAGATCCTATTACCGTTTCATTATATAGATATGTTCCTCCAATGCTGACTGTAGATCCAGAAGAAATTTGAACTGTTGGTGCTTCAGTATAACCGTATCCAGAATTCACAATTTGAATTCCAGAAATTTCTCCAGTAATTGGATTGAATGATGCCTTTGCAACTGTAGACGTTGAAGCAACTCCAACAACAGTAACAACTGGTTCTGTAAAATAATTTGAACCAGGATTTGTAACCTTAAATTCATTCACAGCACCATTTGCAATCACTGCAGTTGCAGCAGATCCAACTCCATTACCACCCGTGATAGTAACCAATGGTGGATTTTCTATACTATAACCACTACCACCATATATAATTCTTATTGAGTCTATAGATCTAACACCGGCAATTGATGTTGTGATTGCAACAGCAGTAGCCTTATGATCAGGATTTCCTGATGGAGGATCATCGATAGTTACTGTTGGAATTGCTGAATAAAATGCTCCATCATTTGATAAGATTATTTGACTAACTACACCATCACTAATAGATGCTGTTGCAGTTGCTGTTGTAACAGATCCACCAAGAATTAAGGATGTAATATATCCTTCTTCCCCAAAATTTCTATCAATTTCTTCTATTGAAGTATCGATGTCTTCATTTTCATATTCATAAAGTTCACATTGCAATTCATAAACATAATTTTTTCCTAGTTGATAAAATGGTTTTTCATGCTCAACTCTTTTTACTTCAAATAATCTTTCTCCAAGAGGAAAATATATTAAATCCCCTTCCTTTGGTCTTGTTATAACTTCCAATTCATATTCATCTATCTTATTTCTATCAATACCTTCCTGTATTCCTGATAAAAATGGAGTGATATACTCCTCAAACCTTTCTTTTGAGATAATTAAATTAATTTCATTTTTTAATCTCAGTCCAAATTTTGTCATCATATCACTACCAGGAGAGTATCCTTCATAGTTATCCAAATATGCTTCTATAACAAAACTAGCATCAAATTTTGATGTTTGAACTTCATTAAGTATATTATCAGTTCTTATAAATTTTCTAGGAAGATATTGCACATCAATTCCATAGATTTTTAACTGTTCGTTAATTAAATCTTGAACCAAGTATTGTTCATTTGAGGAACCTTGTAGAAAAAAAGGATTTAATGCCATAATTATCCAATTAAATCTAATGGTGGTAATTCATAATCCATTGACATTCTTTGTTTAATATCTTCAAGCTCCCTCTGAGCATCCTCATATATCTGCCTTCCATTCAATTCGATTCCTCCTGGAAGTTTAACTCCATTAAACTTAATTAAATTTTGACCCCATTGTCTTTTGATCAAAGATGTTAAATATTTTTTTAAGAAACTATCATTATATACTTTAGTAAATTCTGTTGGGTCAAGTGCTCTATGACAATCAATAACAAAAAATGTATCCTTAGTTTGAGCATTCCAATCAATATCAAGATAAAGTCTATTTTGTCTTTTATTAAATCTTACTTGCTTATCAGTTGTTAATAAGAAATCAATATCTTCCAAATAAGTTTTTGTCATAGAATAATTCAATAAATCGACAGAATTGAAATAATATAAATCATTTAAAAATAATTGATATTTAATACTAAACATTCCACCAGAAATAGTACTACTATCAAATTTAAATATTTTTTCTATACCTATAACAGAATCTGGAACTTGAATGTAATTTGATGTTTCGTAAAAATTAAAAGTTGTTGCTGTTCCTACAATTGTTGAGGTTCCTGTTGTAGTTACTATTCCTACTCCAGTTGTTCCATCAGCACCACCTCTATTAATATCATCTTGAGACATTTTATATTTCAAATACATTCTTTCGACACCATCATAATGCCTTTCGTTAAAATATTGTAAGGCATCATCGACTATATCATCAATCTGCTCATCAGCTACATTAATTTCTAAAACTGGAGCTCCTAGTTGTCTTAAACAATACTCAATTAATTCCTGTCTTGTGCTTGGTTTTGCCATTAGTATTCTCCTCCGTCAATAGTGGTTGTCCACACTGGTGTTCCTACTCCCGCAACTTCATATGTTGTTAATATATAATTGCTTGTAGTAATAATTCCAGTTGTACTTGCAACACTCAACTGTCCATTTGGATTAAAATATGCAAGTCCATTTGGTTCATACGAATCTGAATCATAATATAATCCTTCGGTTACACTTACAAATCCAACAACAGATAAATCACCACCAAATAAAGATGTTCCAGATGTATATAAATTTGTAGAGGTTACAAATCCTGCAAAATATCCGTTCCTCCATCTTTGATCAGTAATACCAATATCATAGGTATTATCTGTATTTGGAACTAAGTTTGATACAAATTCTCCACCAACATCAATATCATCACTGGTGCTATCACCAATACCAATTGTTCCACCTCTGAATGTAACGACACCTACAAATTCAGATGATCCGTTAACATATAATCCACCACCAACAGTTACATTTTTATTAATTCCAACACCACCATCAACTTGTAGTGCACCAGTATCTGGATTTCCTAAAATATTATCAGTATCATCGGTAACAGTAAGAATTCCACTGGAACTTACATTCCCACTTAAATTTACATCTCCAGATAAATTTAGAATTCCATCAATAGTAACGTCAAAACCAAAATAAGATGCTGATGTTACTGATAATCCACTACCAACTGTCAGATTTTGTGCAATTCCAACACCACCGTCAATTTGGACTGATCCAGTATTAACGTCACCTAAAGTGTTATTGGTTATATTTGTATAATACGCAATACCACCAATAGTTGAAGACGCAGAGTCGATGACACTCGTCATTATAAAAAATTGTGATGGTTGATCCCATACGAGAATCAACCCATCATCACTTTTATTTACTGAATATACATCACTTAGATTAATTAATTTGGTTGGTGGTGAAGAGGCATTTGATAAAACACGAACTATGTTCTGTGTTCCTAGTCTATCTGGTATGCTTGGCATTATCTAGTTACTCCTGGTCTTACTAATGCTACCCCTTCAACTAATTTTATAACAGATCCACCACCACCTCCAGTTGTTGCCTTTACATCATAAACATATCTACCATTTTTTAAAGTGGAAGTTATGGTAGAACCTAATGCTATAGTCACTGTACCGTTAAGCGGTTCTGTGACAATTGTAGCAAAAGAAACCGATGTAGATGATGTATAGGTTTTTCTGAGTTGAGATTCTATCACATATCCGGACAAATCTAAAAAATCATTTGTCAAAGTATCTTCTAATACAAAAGTAGTATCAAAATCAAATCCCTGCTCAATTACTATATTTGATACATATATTGCCATTATTCAGATGGGCATTTTTCTTTAAGTATTTATATTATTAGATAAAAAGCACTATTTATCCAACAAATCTTTGAGTAAAGATTTGATTTCTTGAATATCTTTCTTTAAATTGTCCAATTCTTCTTTTTGTTTTTTCTGTTTTTCAATCTTTTTAATTCTTTGATTATATCCGATGGTATCACAATTAATAATGGCACCAGTATCCTCATCTCGATAAAGATGAGGATGATCTTTGACTTTAATTAAATTCTTCATGCTAATGCTATTGTTCTGAGATCACTAATAATTGGTGGATTTGCTTGATCTGTTCCAGACATTACAATTTTAATACTATATCCAGTAAATTCGCCCAAATCATTAGCATTAAATTCATATTCTAGGAATTGTCCATCAAGACTTGCTGGAACTTTTGTATCAGGATGTCCAGTATTCAAAGACTCATCTACAACTCTAAAACTACCATCAGAAGTTGCCTCAATATTTTCATAACCTGGGAACAATTCAAATGATTGTTCAATTTCTGCAGAATCTTGTCTTACCAAACTATAAAGAACTCTAATATCTGCAGAAGGATGCCTATATGCACTCAAAAGAACTTTTAATGAAGATGCAGGTTGAGAAAGATTGACTTGGTTGGAAACATAAGTTGCAGCATGTGGATCATTTAATATTGAATTAGATCTAGAGTCTGCAACAAAATCTGTAACCGGTCTATTCAAATAATTTGATGCAAACTGCACTGTAGATTCATCAAGATTTATAATCGGAGATAAATTTTCATCTGTTGTATTTAATGTAATCGCAGTGGTAAATGATCTTCTACCAGAAACATTTTCAAATGTAGGTTGTTGCAATTCATTAATTCTTGAGCATACTATTCTGGTAGATTTTAAATTATTGAAAGAATTTAACTCTACAGGTTCTACTTCATTTAGTAGATTAAATGAAGTTTCAGTTCCATCAATGCTGGTTCCTGAAGTAGTTCTAATCACGGCACTTACAGAAGTTGTGTCTCCTGGTGCAACAATATTAAATCTTGGCAATACTGCGTTAAATTGTATATTTTCCGATGCATATACACTATCTCCTCCACCATTAAGGAAACCTGTAAATGATAATTGTGGAGATGACGCAAGAGATGCATCGTTAGATCTATCTGTTCCATTAGAAGATCTATCTATTTCAATATAATATCCACTGGAATCAATACCAGTATCATAAATGTCATGAACTACACCATTAATTCTTCTAAGAGATACACCATTAAATTCATATTTTTCAACTTTTGAATTAATTTCATGTGACTGTGCTTTCCCTTCAATAGATCTGGAAAGAGTTCTAAGTTCATTTCCAGTTGCTGATTCATAAGATATGATTTCATCACCAATTTTTGCATATCCTGGATTTGTTGCACTAACTGCAACTCCCTCAAAAGTTTCAAAGTCTGAAGAATCCCCAACAAATATTGTTGCAGTTTCTGAAACTGTCAATGGGGCAGTAAGAGTCGTTGGTGCGATATTTGAATTTACACCTGTCAACTCAAGTTTATTATTATTTGCATACATTCCATGATCAAAATGACTTACTTCAAGTATGTTACCGGAATTAAGACCAGAACCCTCAGTTACACTTAAAATATTAGTAGATCCAAGAGATACAGTTGTAGAATCTGTATCATAATAAACCAAATTGTCATTTATATTAAATCCATTTACTCCCGATTCCCCTTGAACATTTGTTAAGTATAATGTATCTCTTCCATTAATTGCAGTAATAGTTATTAATGCATTTCTTCCAGTTGTGCCACTATTAACAGTTACAACATCACCGATTTGATATCCAGTTCCATTTGCAGTCTTTGTAAGACCTGTTATAGATCCGTTCGTAGTAGTAATATCAAACCTAAGTCCTTGCCCATTACCAACTATATTAGATGTTGCTAAATTGGATTGATTTGTATAATTTGTTCCCCCAGCAGTAATATCTTCAGATGATACTGGACCTCCAGAATAGGAAATATAACCATAAGTATAAGATTGGGCACCAGAAATTTTTCTTCCAGTATCTAGAATATCAATTAAACCAGAATCTGTAAATGTAGTAACTCTCAATGTTGTTGTTTTTGGAAGGCTAGTAACTGGATTGGAAAGTAATCTATTAACATAACCATTACCACGATCGAGTGGTGGATTTCCAAAATGTGCAATACCTGTAGTTGAGGTGAATTTTGCTTTATAAAGTTTGAATTTCAAATCAAGTTCTTGTGTTGGAGTCCAAATAGATCCATTTTGAGATTTAAATAAACTTCCTAAAGCAAATTGTTTTGTATAGATAACTGCTTCAGCATCTGGTAAAGACTGTGTATTTACAGTTCTCTCTCCCATTTTTGCAATCCAAACTTCATATTGATCTGTTGTAGGTGCAAGTAATACTATTGCATATTCATTTCCTGGTGCAAGATATATTGGTTGTGGGAATGTAACTTTAGTGGCAGTTTCTCCATTTGTTGATGTTGTAATTTGATCTGGGTAAATTGTTTTTGATTCACCTACCAAATTAAGAGTTGGAATTCCAAGTTCCACAGTTCTCACTTGAACTTCAAGAGGTTCATTACTAGATGGTTTATTAGCAAAGAATAAATCCACTTCCGTGAGAACAACACCTTTATCATCACTACTAAATCCATTTAAGTCTGGAGCATCAATGTCTCTACCAACAACAAATGATTGTGCCAGAGGATCGGATCTTCTAGCTCTAACTACTTCACGTCTAGTAGCTGTTACAGTTGTTGTTCTCCTTGTTGTTCTTCTTATTGTTGTTTCAATTGTCGTGGTAACTGTTGTTTGGATTTGTCTTGTTAATAACGTTCCAATAGCACTAAATGATCCTTGTCCCGTAGAAAATAATTTGCTTCCGGGTAATGGTTTTTCATTTGAAGAACTACTAGACAGAGTAAATGTCTTTTTACCAGTAAGTATTCTTGGATTTGGTGCGGGATTAGTGTGTGGATCCCTTATAAAATATGACCCAAATAAATCTCCATAATTATCAGAAATCAATCTTAAATCTTTTACAAAAGCAATAGCACCACTAGTTTGTCCGACTATTTTAGCACCTTTTTCTACACGACCAAAAAAGTTTCCTTGTGCTTCTGCAGAAAGAGAATTTAAATCAATATTCAAAACTTTAGAAGATTGGCTATATCCAGAAGAAATATTTTCCGATCTTACATAAGGATTTATATTATATGTCCTTGATGGTGAATTAAATTTACCTTCCTTGTGATTTGAAGATGCTAATCTAAATGTTCCAATAATAGATCCATTTTTATAAACTTTTATTGTTTCACCTTTCTGGAATGTTCCATTTGTAGATCCATAATTTTCTAAAGTACTACTATTTGCTATCTCTAAAAGTTTGGGTATAACATCAACATTACTGTGATTATCTAAGAATTGATAGTGTTTTGTTAAAGGTTTAAGAGTTCTAGCAAAGAAAGAAACATTTCTGGATCTAATGTATTGCTCATCTCCACTAGAAATAAGAACATCCCTAGATCTTACATCAACTCTGGTTCTAGAACTTGTTGATGTTGATACTGAAGAACTAACACTAGTATTAAACTCTATTCCTATTCCTACTGCCCTTCCTCCTGCTCTTCCCCCTCTTGCAAATGGTACATTTTGTTGGAGAGGAATAGTTACTGTATTATTAATAGTATTATTAATAACATTGGTAAAACTTCTTGATATATTAGTAACAGATGGTGGAATATAGATCGTTCTAATCCAAAAATCACTCTCAGGAGAAAGTTTTACATTTCCAACATATTCTACGACATGGAATGGATTAACGTTCTCTACCTGAGTGGCAAGTGGTTGTTCCAACCAATCAATAGAATTATATTTTAATGTTACAACATTACCTGTTTTTTGAACATTGGGATCTAATAATTGGAAATTGGAGGTTAAATCTAATTCATCACTGGGAATTTCTGATGATGGTATAAGTCTTTGTTGAAGTGTATTTACAAAAGTTCTAGGTCTCAATGTCCCTTCACTAATATCTCCAAAAGTTAAATCTCCATCACAGGCAGAAAAATCTCTAAAATCATCTACAAAAAATCCAGACTTAAATCTATTATTACCTTCTGCATCTTCGACACGCAAAGACTCTGTACTAACTTCAAGCAAACTTAAAGAGGTAGTTCTTTCTAAATTTTCTATTCTATCTTCAAGTTTACCAATATCTCTCATCGTGTATCTTCTATTATCAACCAACTCAATTCCAACATTATCTGGATTGTAAAGATATGGCGGAAGAATAATGGTTGCTAATTCCATTAAACTTTGATCATTACTTGGAGATGCTTTTGGATCTTTTGCAGAAACACCTTTACTAACAATAAGATTTTCAAATTTATCTAGATATAATTTATCAATTCTTGGTAAATAGAAGTCAAATCCAACTAAAGAACTTTCTCCTGGTTTTAAATTATAATTTGTTGTGAATAATCTTGAATCAAAATCAAATGGGGATCGAGTCGTAGAAGAATTATTAGCAACTCTTGGTCTAAAATCTAAAGTATCTGATGCTCTAACACCTCTTTTTCCGATAGAAGGAATATCACTCAAAAATCTATCAGAATCATAACTTAAAATAGTAAATACATCTCCAGAATCTGTTGCTGGAACAACATAATGGTCATATACTACCAACAATCTTCTAGATGGTTCCAAATCTGTCGTTCTAATCAATCTAGAGTAATCATAATATTCATCTTTTTGTCCACCATCAAGAACAAAATTGTTGGTTATATTATTATACTTCCCTAAAGTAATTGATTGTACTGTGGATATAACGTTTGATTCTTTAAACCTTACAGTTTCTCCTAGTTGGAAAGTATTTTCGTTCAAATATACAATTCCTAGTTTATTTGTACCCCCAGAAGATGGAGAAGAGTTATTATTAGTTACAATTCTAGCTACAGCACCACTATCAGACCCGACAATATTTTCACCAATAACAGCATTATTCAAGACATTAGATGTTGATGAAAATTCAATTGAATCCAACGTAGGATCTAATGTATTTGTGGATTCATATACTGCAAGAACTTTAGAAACATCAGGAACATCTAAAGAAATGTTATCATCTTGAACTCTAAGACCATAGTATTTGTTATATACCAATCCATCATTAATTGAATTACTAGTTCCTGATCCAACAGGACCAGATTCTACCAATTTAGAAAGATTGACAAATTTTAATGCACTTCTCGTAAAATTTTTAACTTTACTTTGAATACCAACTTTTTTGAGAGTTGTATTTACAACTATATTACTTTGTCCAGTATTCAATCCCTTAATTTCTACACCAGTTCCTCCCCCAGTAAGAGTAAATGCATCTGAGGTTACAGTTCCAATTCCACCACCATCATAATGTACTGAATATCTTTCTTGATCAAAAGTTTCATAGAATGAACTTGCAATACCACTTGGAACACTAAATGTCATATCTCCATTTACATTCGTAGATTCTGGAGAAATTTGTTGTGTGATTAATAAATTAGATCCAGAAAGATTAATGGAAGATATATTAGATTCTGGTAGTTCTGCATAAAGATAAGAACGTTCCGTATTTCTTAATTTTCC
>Ga0208428_1000979_pt1 | contig 12301 bp, 12 predicted proteins | sample DEB08_DNA_11_FD_184535 | JGI IMG/M metagenome (GOLD analysis project Ga0208428, IMG submission 184535) | Aqueous microbial communities from the Delaware River and Bay under freshwater to marine salinity gradient to study organic matter... | ecosystem: Environmental > Aquatic > Marine > Coastal ... | reverse complement strand
TTTTGCATTCTGCAGCTGGTATACCATATGCCCAGCCAGGCATTTTGGAGGGCTTACTTAAACCGCCCACTAGTTTTAATGCTTCTTGTGTCTTCATATTTTCCTTTCTGTTGAAGTGCCCAGCGTGCTGTTCTGGCAAACGCTCTTATGAACAAAACTTCGGGTCTCAAGGACCACCCGCTGGGTCTTACTTACTTTTACCATAAAATCCTATATTGTCAAGCTTGTTGCTTGAAGCTTGAGGCTTGGAGCTTGGCGCTTGCTGCTTGATACTGTCAAAAAATTTCTGGCAGCTCTTCAGGTACGCTGGAGGCAGGTCCCTGTGATCATCGGTGAACCAGGGCAGCAGGTCGTTGTGTTTAATTCTCTTGCGCATACTTCCTCATCGATACAGCCAGATCCTGTATGTGGGCCCAGAGCCATTGGCCGCTATAATTTTCAAACGGTTTCCAGGCGTTGTCTTCAAGAAATTTAAAAAATTTCTCATCCGACCATTTTTCATAATCCTCAGGGAGGTCGTCGTATAAAAATTGACTGGCAGCCCAGATAATGTCTTTTTCATATTGTGTCATTAATTTAATCCTTCCTTTCTGAAGCCAGATCTTACCACGGCTGAACAATAATTTCTAAATAAATTTTCAGACCATAGTTTTGTTTCTGGTAACTTCTCTTCCATCTTTTTACGAATGTCTTTCCAGTCCGCATCGTTGAAGCTGTCCAGCAGCTCGTTGTATTGTTTTTGTGTAATCATATTTTCCTTTCTGTTATGCCCCGTTGAAGTTTTGAATAGCGCTACGGGGCCAGAGGGCTAATAACCTATATTATCCTATTTGCATTTACCTGTCAAGCTGCTTGAAGCTTGACGCTTGCGGCTCGAAGCTTGCGGCTCTTCCCCTGTTCGTGGATCCTGCCTTTACGATCCATCCAATAGGGCCAGCATAGAAAGCTAAAACTTTTATTTATTTCATTTATAATTTCTTGTTTAGTCCGTTTCATAATTTTTTGGTCAAGTATCCCATTGCCTAGGTTTACCTCCAATGTACTTGACCCCAGGTCCATTAATTATACTAACGCCTCGTCAGGCTTAATGGACCAGGGCTCAAGTTTGAGCGCTGATCACAGCGATTGTTAAATCGCTAACTAGCCGCTGGACCAGGGCTCAAGTTTTAGCTGGGGCAGTTATTATCAAGGCTCATACCCCAGGAGCCAAGTGGTCAAGTCACGTTCCAGTCCATATCTATACGTGCGTTCGTTTCAATTCCGTCGAATTGAAGTGTTGGACACCTTGACCACCAACAGAAAGATTGTTCTTATCTTAGACCGATACATTGCTGTTCATCTTACGAGAACAATATTTCTAATCCTATATAATCCTACTTGACAAGAATGTCAAGATGTAATAAAAATTAATTTTAACAGAAAGGAAACAAATGAAAAAAATAACACTCAATGCTGAAAAGCGAAACTCGATTGCAAATGTAATCGAAACTCATTTTAGAAATGCAAACTCTAAAGCGAGAATAAATTGGTTATTAGCAAAAAATGCTTTTAATGACCATAAAGAAAAAATGCATAGTTTGGCTTACAAAGTTGTAAGACAACATCAACCACAAGAGGACATAGACACAATCAAATCTATGATATCAAAGTATGGGGATAATGGTGGTCAAATCTATAATGATAAATGTTTTTATTTTGAAACTAATTATATAGATGAGGAAGATGGAAAACCTAGAACTAAAGATATACATTTAGATTTTGGTTTGCGTTATGACTTTGCATTATCTTATTTTGATGATGAACTAAGAGAGCAAGGTTTAGACCCTGATAATGAATATAAATACAAGGCAACAAAAAATCCTCATTATCATTCTATGTATGATAAAAATAGAAAGTATCTTGGTATGCATCATAACGAGCAAATCAGGAAAGGCGAAAACATAGAGGATAATTGGAACGATAAATATAAGTTTGAAGTTATCGGTAGCCAATACTGTGGTAGTCGTCATTTCAAAGTTGATAATGAAACTTTTGAAGTTTTAAATCAATTTAAAATTATGCAAGAGAAAGTCGTATCAACCCACGAACAATTTTATGATTACATAAAATCTAAAATGGAAAAAGTTAGGTTAGGTTTGAAATCATATAAATACTTTGATGAGGCAAAAGAACTTTGCGACAAGTTAGGAATAGCTTTAAATGAAAGTGTATTAAACACAGATAGTAGTTTAGCACTATCAATTTATAATCCTAGTGCTTTGGCAAGTCTTTTATCAGACAATGAGGCGGAAGATAATAAAGCTGATATTATAGCACAGTTTAAATCAGGTAAATTAAATCAAGCCATAAATTAGGGTATTGACAAATGTATGGGATAATATATTATCCCATACATAAACAGAAAGAAAACAGAAAGAAAACAGAAAGGACAATATGGATATAAATGTAGTAGATGAAACAAACTATGAGGGTTTTGTGGAACTCTTAAAAAAACACACTCATTTTAAAATTTCTTACTTTGCTAAAAAGTATGGTAAGTTTATTTTTAGAAATGGTATGTGGACAGAAAAATGTAAAATCGATAAGGATAGAGGGTCTATAACTTATTTTGATACAGACGCAAATGGTTATAGAACTGCAACATCAGGAATACAAATAGCAATTAGAAAAAAGGGGGAAACAATTCAATGAGTTTAGAACTAGCACTAACTTTATTGGGTCTACTATTAATGATAGTAGGCTCAATATTTTATATTATCTCAATGTTAATGGAACGACACTACGACAGAAAACTTTGGGAGTTAGATAATAAATTAAAACAAGATGAGAAGTGGAGAAAGGAGTATAGAAAATGAGCGACAGACACAGTTGGTGCCACGGACCATACTGCCACAAAAAAGAAACCCAAGATAGGGTCCGAGGTGTAAAAGGAAATAAAGTATTAAGAACAAGACGAGTGCGTTGGTATCAAAGTGAATATGAAAGTAAATGGAATTATTTTTGTGGTCAACGATGTATGACAGATTATATTGATGAACACTTGCAAGCTTTCATTAGAATAGCACCGAGACCCGAGCCGCTAGAAACACCTTGCGAGGTTACGACAAGAAAGGTTCAAGGAACTAGTTATAATTGGCAGACTAGGGAAACCGAGCCGCATACTTATACAGAAAAAACAATAGTAGTTGACAATGTAAATAGATAATGTATTATCCTATATATAAACAGAAAGGAAACATATGAATAAAAAAGAAATGAAACCTGAATATCAACAAGGCGGCGCAAAGCGAGGAGAGATACTTGCTAAAGCTGTTCAGTATCTTCGAGATACAAGATTAATGATGTCTCAAGCTGACAGACAACACTTTCTTTTAAATGAGATTGGTTTGTCTAGTACTGAATATTTGCAAGTATTGAATAAAGCATCTGACGGCGCATTGGTGGAGGGTCTATGGAAATAACAATAAAAGATATTAGACCTGAATTCAAAATAATAGAAGATGTAAAAGATGAGCCGACTTTAAAGTCGGCTCAAGAGTTTGTTGGTGGATATGTGGAAGGCATATCTTTCCCTAACGGTGATTACTTAATCATCAATGAGGAAGGCAAGTTAATTGGTTTGCCAATCAATGAAGACGCAACAAAGTTATGGAAGGATACGTTTGACAATGATAACTACATAACTGGTCGAGATGATTGGGTTGCTGGTAACGCAATCCTAATTAAAAAGAAAGCATTGAAACGTTGGGCAGCATAGCCCACATGTGCGGCGCCCTGCGGGCGCCGCGCTTCGCCGCCTCGGGCCTTCGGCCCTCGGCGTCGGGGATCGAGAGAGGTACCAAGTCAATTCCAATTTTAGAAATCCTGCTTGTAACTTGTTTCTTTAAATAAAAAAGGGATCCTAAACTTGACCCTTTATCCCTTGATTTACATTTAAATAAGCTTTAAATACTTTTAAGGTTCCAAAATTAAACCTAAAAAAATTTTGCAAAAATTTTTTATGAATGAAAAAAAGACAGTTAAATTAGAAATTATTTCTCCAAGTATTGTACCTAATGTGTATTTATTACATTCTAGTGGAGGTTTTCATTATTTTTCAACTTGCTCAGAAGATAAACATATAAAAGAAATATATAGGCAAAATATATGGCCATGGATAGAAGTTTTAAAAAATAACGAAGGAATAGAGTATAAAACCTATAGGTATCCAAGACCTACTAAAAGAGATCCATACCCTAAACTAAATCTTAGAGTAAAAGGGGAAAAGATTAAACTAAATTCTATACCTAACGGACTATACCCTTTTAAAACATTTTATATACATCGATTAATAGCCAAAGCTTTTTTAAAAAATGAATTTAATTTACCTGTAGTAGACCACATTAATTCACACACTGTCGATTATAGAATAGAAAATTTAAGATGGCTTTCTCATTCTGAAAATAACACAGGAAAAAGACCTAAAATAGGTTCTGATAAATTATATGATATATATAGACATAAAAAATTAATATGAAAATAGATTTAGATAAAATTAAAAAATTACCACCCGATGTTAGGAAAGATTTCATGCAGACGTTCATCAAGTATCAAGAAAAGAAAAAGGAGTCTTTAATACAAAATGATTTTATGTCATTTGTAAAACATGTTTGGCCTGATTTTGTAGAAGGTAAACACCATAAGATCATTGCAGATAAATTTAATAAACTAGCTGAAGGTAAAATAAAAAGATTAATTATTAATATGCCGCCCAGACATACTAAGTCCGAGTTCGCCAGCTACCTGCTGCCCGCTTGGATGGTGGGTAGAGATCCGAAACTCAAAATCATTCAATCAACTCACACCACAGAACTAGCTGTTAGATTCGGTCGTAAAGCAAAAACTTTAATGGACTCTGAAGAATACAAACAAGTTTTTAAAACTAGACTTAGAGAAGATTCTCAGGCTGCGGGTAAATGGGAAACACAACAAGGTGGTGAATACTATGCGGCTGGTGTTGGATCAGCCATCACAGGACGGGGTGCAAATCTATTAATCATCGACGATCCACATTCAGAACAAGACGCATTAAACATGCAAGCTCTTGAGCGAGCTTATGAATGGTATACATCAGGTCCTCGTCAACGTTTACAGCCTGGTGGAGCAATTGTACTTGTAATGACAAGATGGAATACTAAAGACTTGACTGGAGCACTGTTAAGCGCGCAGCGAGAGGCTAAAGCTGATCAATGGGAGATCGTAGAGTTTCCTGCAATCTTACCATCAGGTAAACCTGTTTGGCCAGAGTATTGGAAGTTAGAAGAATTAGAAGCTGTAAAAGCTTCTGCTGGAATTCAAAAATGGAATGCGCAATATATGCAAAATCCAACTTCAGAAGAAGGAGCTATTATTAAACGTGAATGGTGGAATGACTGGGAACCAGATTATATTCCAGCACTTCGTCACGTGATACAATCATATGATACAGCGTTTATGAAAAAAGAAACGGCTGACTATTCTGCTATTACAACTTGGGGAGTGTTCTATAGAAACGAAGATTCAGGACCACAGTTAATATTATTAGATGCTGTAAAAGATAGATTTGAATTTCCAGAACTAAGACGAGTTGCCTTAGAACAGTATAGTTATTGGAAACCTGAGACAGTTATTATTGAATCTAAAGCTTCTGGTTTGCCTTTAACTTATGAGTTGCGAAAAATGGGTATTCCTGTTATTAATTATACTCCTAGTAAAGGCAACGATAAGCATACTAGGGTTAATAGCGTAGCTCCACTATTTGAAAGTGGCTGCATATGGGCGCCCAAAAATAAAGATTTCGCACAAGAAGTTATTGAAGAGTGCGCAGCCTTCCCTTATGGAGATCACGATGACTTGGTGGATTCTATGACTCAGGCGGTTATGAGATTTAGACAAGGTGGTTTCTTAGAACATCCTGAAGATTACAAAGACGAAAAACTACCACAACAACAGAAGACGTATTACTAATGCTTTGGAAACTAATCAGAGATTTTAAATTAAAAAATGGCAGAATGCCTTTTGGTAGAGAGTTAGAGCAATTAAAAAAAATGGCTTTAGAACTTGAGTACCGTGAGAAGCTAGTAAGAATACCTGAAAAAAATTTTCCACCATTTTATGAAGCTAGACCTATGGAAGGTCCTAAAGCAGAAGTTAAACAATTTCCAAAAGAAAAAATAGTTAGACAACCATCTGAAACTACTGAACCAGGTGGCCTAGAAAGAATTGCAAAAGAGTTAGAGGATATGCAAGAGATTGGAAAAGAATATAAGGATACAAGTGTATCTGATTTCTTATCTGACTATTTTGATATGCCAAAAAAAGCTCCACCAAAAAAAACTATAACTGAATTAAATGGTGTCAAGTTATATGGTGATGAAACATTTGAAGAATTACAAATTATAAAAGACACAGGTAAGCATCCAAGAAATAAAGCTGCTGGTGGAAGAATCGGATTCAAGAAAGGTTTTCCTAAAATAAAAATGAAAACTCCAAAAGGTGCAAGAGAACCTTTGAAGCGAGCAGCGGGGACTTATGGATCAGGAGAAGACTTATATAAAATTTTAAAAGAAGAAGGCATTACTATGGATCAAGCTGTTAAAGAAGCCATTGATGATATGCCAAGATTATCTGGCGATACAAAATATGATGCGGATGCTGTTGCAGATGTAGTTTATGAAAAATTAGGTATCGATCCTACTACATTAGATCAATATCATTTATTAGATGTGTATGACAATGCATATCAACAATTAGTTAAACAGAAACGAAAATCAATGTATCAAACAGCAGCTGAAGATAGTTTAAAGAAAATGGACCCACAAGCTGAGACGTATGCAAAAGAACTTGAGTACGACGTAAACGAACAAATTAGTGAACCTGGTTACAGAGGTGTAGTTACTGAAGCAAGTGATCTTGACGATACTTTAAAAATAATTGAATTACAAAAAAGTGAAGCAACTAAGTTAAGAGAAAAATATCCTGGCATCAGCGAAGCTTTGCTTAATAAACTTGTTAAAGACAATAACCCACAAAGAAAAGCAGAAGTATTAGCTGCTCTTGATGAAGTACTTACTATGATGGATAAAGGTATGGATGAAAAAGAAATTATGAATGTGTTAAAAAATACAACTAGAACTAAAAATGAAAATGGTGGTTTAAATACATTAAAACAAACTTATGATAAAATTGGAGACTTTGTATCTAAATATTCTGGAATAGATTCTATGATTAAATTAATTAATTATTTAAATGATGTTGGAACACCAGAATACACAGTAGATCCATTTAAAAGAAAACCTTTAAAGAAACCTCTAAGAGCTCCGAAGTTACCAAAAAGAAAAACAGAAGGTTTAGATTATTTATTAGGAATGTAATATGGAATTTAAGAAATACAAAATGGCTATGCGTAATCGTATTAGTCCTAAGAATAGAGATTTTGTCATAGACAGAGAAAGAGCACCTTTTGATGATAACGTTTCTAATCTTGGTGAACAACCAGTATTTTCTCAAAACGAATTTACAACTACTCCTATGATAGATCCTGCAGAATTTCCTGCAAGAAAAGAATATATGCAATCATACGCTGTGGGTGGGAATGTTAGACAGTTGTTTGGAATTGGTACAGAAATAAATACAAGTGATAAAAGAACATACCTTGGTTCTAATATAGAACAATATCATAAAGAGATTAAAGAAAAATGGATGAAGGGAATGAGTCGACAAGCCATATATGAATCTGATCCAATAAAATATAAAACTCCTTCTGCTGTTGACAGGGCACTTAATGCAATGAAGCAGGGTTTATCACCAGTAAAAATATCTAAATCAGAAATAAAAAAAAGAGGTGTTGAAAGATCAGCAATAGATAACAAACTTGCTGACAAAATAAAAGAAGCCTATTATGAGTTAGTAAATGAATATGAAGAGAAAGGATGGCAAAGTAAACCAAATAAAGCTGCTGTAGCACAAAGAGTAGGTATTAATAAGACAAGTGAGGCAGTAGATAGAGCAGTAGATATATATGATTTAAAATTAGGAAAAGGCACTTCAGAAGGAACGGAAAAAATAAGAAAAGAAAAAGAAAAAATAACTAGAGATAAATCTAGAGCCGCTAAAGCTAAAGATAAATTAGTTTTAGTTTATGGTAAAAAAAATGAAATAAAAGATGTACTAGGGCCACAAGAATTAAAAGATGAGTATATTTCTGACCTTAAAGAAAAACTAAAATATCCTCAATCAGGTCGCGAGTATAGAAAACTTGTAGAACAAGGAAAAGTATTAAGTAATTCTGCTTTGCAAAAAAAATATAAATTAGGAAGTGTTTCACAAGTTGAAAGAGCAAATAAATATTTTAAACAAAAAGAAAAATTAGGAGCATATAAAATAGGCGATACTGATCCTGTAAGACCTGCTAGATTACGTATAACACAAGGTGGCAAACAAATAAGAAGCGGTGTTAAAGGATTACATTTTCATCATATATTTCCAATTGCTGGGGAAGTTCCTACTACTACAAAAGAAGTAACTTTTATAAATGATATACTGAATGCAGAAATGGGAGGTTATAATAAACAATTAAATAATATAGCAGATCAAATTACAGATGCTCTTGATGAAGAACAACGAATTGGAAGTTACTCTAATCAAAAAGAATCTCTTAAAAAAATAGATGAATATAATTTAAAATCAAAAGAAATAATAGAAGGCTTACCTGAAAAATATAAAGGTCTTATTGGGGCTCGAGAAATATCTCCAGTATTTGATGAATACGGAAGAATAATTAATTTAACTTCAAAAAACATAGGAGGGGATCCTTCTAAAGGTGTTCCAGGTAAAGAAATCCTGTTAGAAAATGTTCCTCAAAAATCAAAAGGATACAGTCCTAAATCACTTGAAAAAAAAGTTAAATCAATAAGTGATAATGTTCTTTGCGCAATAGGTAGTTCAAATACATTAGCTTTTAGAAAAGATCTTACAAGAATGTCTACAGGAGGAAGAATTGGTTTTGCTGATGGTCCTAAACCTGGAAATGGTTGCATAGAAAAAGGTAAGAAAAAACTTGAAGAAGGTAGAATAGGTAAATCAGAATTAAATGCCGTAGAAAAATCATTAACTAAATCAGGAAAAATGACGCCCGCTGCACAGAAATTTTTTACAGCGGCAAAAACAGCAGCTAGAGTTGGAGGAAAGATTCCTCTTGAATTAATATCAATTGGTTTTGGGCCAGCAGGAGTAGTTGCTGGAGCTCTTCTTGAATTAGCAACTGTTCAAGACGATCTTATGAGAGGAGATTTAAAAGAAGCGTGGAGAAATACTTTTCCTGGTATGATACTTAAAGGAGCAGGAGATTTAGTTGGATTAGATTTAGTTGGTTCAAAAAGAAAAGACATATTAAAGTTTGCTAAAACTCCTGAAGAAATAGCTGCGGTTAATTCTATGTTTAATTATCTTGAAGGAACAGAAAAATTTAATGAGATGCTTGGTGATATAGAATCTGATGCTGGAGATGTTTCAACATTTGGACAATATCAGGATCCAGAATCACAATATATGGTATCAGAAGCTTCACGAAGAATGTATGACTTAGAAGATCAAGCTAGAAAATTAAAAGCAATATTAGATGCTCAACAAAAAGATTTAGGAACAGCAGAAGGCCAAAAAATGAGTATAGATGTTTTAAGAAGAGAGATTGCATCTAGATATAATAGGGCCTTAACTAATGTAAGTTTAGAACAATTTATAGACGATGAAATAAATAGAATTTATTTTGATATTCAAAAACAAGCTGCACCTATTCCTGATGTCATTGATCCAGATACTCAATTTAATTTAATGAATCCTGTAAGACAACCTTTTGCAGGAGGTGGTTTATCTATCCAAGATAAAATACAAGAACTGTTAGCTTCTATACCAGGATTAATGATTGCAGACTTTGTACCTATTTCAGAAAAAGTACAATTAAAAAGATTGTTTGATCAATTCAATGACAGATATATGCGTAAGGCAGAAGGAGGAAGAATTGGTTTTAAAAATGGACCAGAAGACATTAATAAATCAAGAAGATTATTTAATCAGTTATTACTCGGTCTAGCTGCATTACCTGTAGTTGGAAAATATTTAAAACTTGGAAGAGGAGCTGGCAAAGTTGCTAACATTACAATTAATAAAACAGCAGGTATGCCAGAATTTTTTGAACCTTTGGTTAATAAAGTTATAAATGAAGGAATTGATATTACTAAAAAAATGGGAACACAGGAAAGACAAACTGTTCATATGGCAGACATAGCAGATCACGAAGTTACAGTTTATCGTCAATTAGATACTGGAGAGATAGATGTTTATATTAATGGTATGAAAACTTTATACCAAGATGCAGTTAGATTGTATTACAAACCTGGTCAAATATCTGAAGAAGCATCTAGGGCTGCGGGTAAACCAATTAAAGAGGCTGATGAATTTATAGCACAAGAGTCATCTCCTGCTTATTCAGGTAGCCCAGAAGATTATGAGGTAACTTCAGATGGTACTTTTGAAACAAATAACTTTAATGAGTTAGCAAGCGATCTAACTGAAGTAGAAGCGGCGGTTATGAAACAACCAGTAACTGAATTACAAAAAAGAAAAAAATTAGAGAGATACAAGTACTATGAATCTAAAGAAGGTCAACAAAAATTGTTGGATGAGCAATACGGTGAATACGACGATACAATGAGAGATGATGTTATAGATGAGTAATTATCCTAAGAAACACCTTATTCCACCTAAGTCAGGTCCTCAACCACAAGGCTTGAATATTCAATATAATACTGTTAAAACAATCCCTTCGGAGAAAATAAATGGCAGAAATAGACAAATCGTTACCCAACATAATGACTCAGCTCACACCAGAGCAAGAGACTGAACAAGTTATAGCGGATACAGAAATTTTAAACCCAAGCGGTGAAACTGAAGTCTTAGAAAATGAAGACGGCAGTGTAGATATTAATTTTGATCCAAACGCATTACAAAACATTCAAGCAGATCACAATGCTAACTTAGCAGAATTTGTAGATGATTCAGTTTTAGGAATATTAGGAAGTACACTTTATCAAAACTATCAAGATTACAAAACTTCTAGAAAAGATTGGGAAAGATCTTATAGAGAAGGTTTAGATTTATTAGGATTTAAATACGACAATAGAACAGAACCATTTCAAGGAGCTTCAGGTGCAACGCATCCTGTTTTAGCTGAAGCTGTAACTCAATTTCAATCATTAGCTTACAAAGAATTATTACCTGCAGACGGACCTGTGAGAACTCAAATTTTAGGATTAGCAACTCCTGATAAAGTTCAACAAGCTGGTCGTGTAAAAGATTTTATGAACTATCAACTTATGGATCAGATGAAAGAATATGAACCAGAGTTTGATCAAATGTTATTTTATTTACCTTTAGCAGGTTCTTCATTTAAAAAAGTTTATTTTGATGCCGTAGAAAATAGAGCGGTATCAAAATTCGTACCCGCAGATGATTTGATCGTTCCGTATTCAGCTACCTCATTAGATGATGCGGAGTCAATCATCCACGTGGTAAAAATTTCTGAAAATGAATTACGTAAACAGCAAGTTGCTGGTTTTTACAGAGACATATCTCTTAAACCAGGACCTGTAAATGAAACTGAAGTTGAACAAAAGGAACGTGAACTAGAAGGTCAATCAAAAGGTAGAGACGAAGATGTATTTAATCTTTTAGAGTTTCATACTAATTTAGATTTAGAAGGTTTTGAAGATGTTGGAATGGATGGATTGCCAACAGGAATTAAATTACCTTACATTGTAACATTAGAAGAAAATTCTAGAGAGATTTTATCTATTAGAAGAAATTATGAAGTTAATGATCCTAAAAAAAACAAAATTCAATATTTCGTACATTTTAAATTTTTACCAGGTTTAGGTTTTTATGGTTTTGGTTTAATTCATATGATTGGCGGATTATCTAGAACTGCAACAACTGCATTAAGACAATTAATTGATGCAGGAACATTATCCAATTTACCAGCTGGTTTTAAACAGCGTGGAATAAGAATTAGAGATGATGCACAGTCTATTCAACCTGGCGAATTTAGAGATGTCGACGCACCAGGTGGAAACATTCGAGATGCATTTATGATGTTACCTTTCAAGGAACCATCACAAACTCTCTTAGCACTTATGGGCGTCGTAGTACAAGCTGGTCAGCGTTTCGCATCTATAGCTGACCTACAAGTAGGTGAGGGTAATCAACAAGCCGCAGTGGGTACGACAGT
>Ga0208428_1000974_pt1 | contig 12332 bp, 18 predicted proteins | sample DEB08_DNA_11_FD_184535 | JGI IMG/M metagenome (GOLD analysis project Ga0208428, IMG submission 184535) | Aqueous microbial communities from the Delaware River and Bay under freshwater to marine salinity gradient to study organic matter... | ecosystem: Environmental > Aquatic > Marine > Coastal ... | reverse complement strand
ACCTACAAATGTACTTAATGATACAGCCCTCAATGAAAGGGATCTTGTTAGCGTGAATGAACTCTACCGGCTGAATAGCGTTCTCCATGTAATGCCCTCCACCTACTTGTATATCTAGTGAACTCATATCCCGCATATGCCTCCTCCGCAAGCTTCCTCGCTGTTTTCTTCGTACTCAATACCCTCTTGCCCTTTAGCTTCCTCATAAGAAACCATTGTCAGCGGTTGCCCACCGCGAGCCAAGTTAGGGTACACAGTGAAACCCCGTAGCCTTGATGCGTACTTCGCTAGTGTCTCAGCGAACGGCTGCACTGTGTCCTCGTTATTCAGATCTGAACCCCACGCAGGCATGTTAATCGTGCTGCTGATCGCCATGTCAACGTAGTCCTGAACGTCAGCTTGGAAGGCGAGCCTGCGCTCGAAGTCATCTGTGAGCGACACTGAAGTCTCTATCTCATCAGGGTCTAGTGAATATTGCTGGATGAGTTGCTCTGCTGTGCTGTCGATGACGTACTGGTATCTCCACTGCTTTGCACCACGGAGGTAGCGTCTTTTGTAGGCCACGGCGTACAAAGGCTCGATTCCAGTTGTTGTCCCAGCCAGAATACCAATAGTCCCGGTAGGAGCAATAGCACGATAGGCAACAGGGCGAGAAATAGATAAGCGATCGCACAGACTATTAGCAGATCGCTCAGATTCTTCCCGATAAACTTCCAACCATTGACGTAACTCTGCGACCATTTCATATTTGTATCCCCTCTTGAGTAGCCATTCATGTATCCCCATTAAACCAAGGCCAAGGCGTCTGTTCTTCTTTCGTACTTCGTACACTTTCCTGTATGGCAGATCAGCGGTAATAGTTCCGCACACAAGGAATCCCGATGATAGTCGAACGATGTCTCTGAACTCTTCTAGGCTGTCAATAGAACCCATATTGATACTGCCAAGATTACAGACATCAGAATCGTCAGCGCTCGTGACTTCCGTACAAGCATTTCTAAGAGTCTCATCTTCCTTGTCTCCGAAGTTAAAGCTGAACCCAGGTTCGCCTGTACGAAGCGCCTGCTCGCAGTTCTCAATGAACGTCTGCGGTAGGTGCCCGTTCTGTACGTGATCTAGGAAGTTATCATCGTAATTCAGCGACACGTTCGTCATGTCCAAGTTAGCGTGATAATTGAAGTTATCCTGCTTCGCGTCATGCACTGTGTACCCTTCGTGAATAACCTGGTCGCTCCAGTTCTTCATCTTCAGGAACTCAGGCGCATCACCGTGCTGCCAGTTCAGCGAGGCGTAGATAGCAGAGCGCCGTGAGCCGCCCTGCATTACGTTCCTGCCTACTTCATTCACGCTGTTCATCAAAGGTATCGGACCGGAAGCTATGCCTCCTGTGCGTCCTAGAGGCGCCCCACCGGGTCTGAACACAGAGTAATCAATGCCAATGCCACCACCGGACATGAGACAATCACTACTGCGCTTCAGTAAATTACCCCACTCTTCCCTAGTGTCTTCCTCACCTTTCAGGAGGTAGCAGTTATTGAAGTACTTCGCCTGCCTGCCAGCGTAATAGATGTACCTGCCTCCCGGTAGGAATTTCATGTCAGCTATGTACTTCTCCAGCTCTTCCTGTAAGTCAGGCGGCATGAGATTCTCTGTCACTGACTTCACGATCAAGTGCGCTTTCTCAGCCCAAGTTTGCTCAGGATGATTAGCGTACTTATTCCTAAAGATCGTCTCTCCGAACTCGTTCTTGAACTCCGTCATGTATTCTACTCCTTATTAGTTATTTTTATGTTCGCTCTTCGTATTCAGATTCATCTATAGGAGCCAGAGCTCGTCCCTCAAAAAGATCCCTCACGCAGTATCTTCTGAGATAAAGTATTCCAGCCATAGCTGATACCATTTCCTCTGATGTGAGCCCGAACGCATCTACTATTTCATCAGGGTCCATGCGCTCGACAATGCTCCACAAGAACTCTTCTTTGCTTATCATAATGAAACCACCTTCGGCTTATGCGCCATCTTATTAGCAATTCGCTCTCGGCCCCAAGCGCCACAGTCTTGGCACTGATACCGTTGGTACGTGCTGACCTTGGTCTTATGGAACCCGCGCCGTTGTAGGTTATCACTACCGCAGTTGCTGCAACCATCATTACTGAAGTGCGGATGATTATGAACCCAGGGCAGAAGTTCATCATAGATGTCTTCAAGCACTTTGATGTCTTGGCGATTGTATTTCTCCATTTTCTTCCTTGCCTTCAGATCTCCTTGCATCACTCCTTTCCACAGCTCAAAGCCTCCTGTGTCTGTCTTGCCAGCTAAGTTCAAAGCTTCCGCCACTGTCTGCATCCGGCTATGGAACAAACGGAAGCGCTTCTTAACAACTTTGTACATATCAATTGACTTGCTAGGCGCAGCAGGCGGCAGACGTTTCTTCAGTAGCTCAGTGTTGAACACCTTCTGGTCGAAGCCATCGCCGTTGTACGTGAGCAAAGCGTCAGCCTCGTTCATCATGTCGTACAGGCGCTCTATGAAGTCTTTCCCGTTCATTGTCGGTTCCCACTCAGCACCGAAGTACGTTTGCTTTTCACCATGCCACTTAGCTGCCCAACAGATCACCTTCCCGTGATCCACAACTTGTACCGGCGAGATGTTTTCTTTCCAGGCCTGCCAGACGTAAGCAAGCGTTGGTTGTGTCTCCAAATCATAGATTAAAATTTTAGGCTTACTCATGTATGTGTTTCCATATTTGTTTGTTCTTAATCTTACTGACCCGTGGTCGGTCAACCCCGTACTTATCAGCAATTGCTTGCTGGGTGCCTTCTGCGTGGTATATTTCTAAGGCTTGCTGTTCAGTTAGCTTTGTGAACCCGTAGCTGGAACCTTTCGCCTGCCTCCCTTTCTCGCGCATGTCCTTCATGTTGTCTGCGTTAGTACCTAAGAACAGATGCTCCGGGTTCACGCAACTACGAACATCGCAAGTGTGACATACATGCATTCCCTCTGGTATTGGGCCAACGTAGAGTTCGTAAGCTACCCTGTGGGCACGTTGCGACATCCCATTAAATCTAAAATACCCGTACCCTTTAAAATGGGTATACGCCATCCAAAGATGACAGCCTGTATTCGGTTCTGGACAAACCTTCTCCTCAAAGCGTTCTTTATGCGCAATCATCTTCTGGTATCTCCCTGATCCAATCTTCTCGGTTCAACTCGTGCTGCGTGAACGCGAACTGAACGGTATTAGTTTGCACTCTCCAGATCCCTGGTGCTGCCTCGTAAGCGCTGTACCTGCGTTCGTTCTGAAGGGCGACTTCCGATAGACCTCCGAGGCTAGGGTCGAGTACCTCTATCCCGATCCGCTTTCTCATTTGAATTTCCCTCTGTTGCTAACGTTCAAAGCGACAACCATGAAGCCTACTAGACCTCCAACGGCTATACCCATCATGAATACAAGTTCAATGTCCATTATCTTCTCCTTCTGTATCTTCTTTTCTTTCTGCCATGATTCGGGTGCAGGGGGTGGTGCGTGTAATCACGCTTCCAGTACTTCAGCAAGTTCCTGAGATACGTCTCTGGATCTGTGCGCCCTACTCTCCTAGTCCAATTGATTACTCGACCTTCTATCCCGTTGCAGTTCCTGTGCAGTACTGCTCTGATGTGCCCAGTCTTATGATCGTGATCTAACGCTGCCTCCTCTGGTCTGATAACATCTTTGCACAAAGGGCAGATGTTCTTCTGTTTCTTCAGTAGCCGCCTGCGGTACTCAGCTACATCTACCGGCCTGAGTTTACGCATTAGACTCAGCTTGCAAGAGTACCAAGGCAGATACAATCGAAGCTCGTTTCGCGTCTTGGTATTGGATTCGTGATTCAAGATCACGAACAGTCTGCTCAGCGGAGACCTTACGGTTATTCAAATCATGCATGTGTTCCTGTACGTCCTGAAGCTCTTTTCTTAATATTTGCACGGCTGCATCACCTTCTCTCGGCGGCTCAGGTTCATACGGAATCGAGGCTGTCGCTTGCGTGTCGGTCATAATAATCAGACTCCCAGTATAATTTTAATTCAGCCCTCTCGGGCGACCAAAGCACCGGAGTGCCATCGTGGTTCAACTCTCTTGTCATCCATAGTAATTGTGCTTGCTCTACGAAATACTCTTTAGCCATGTTCTCCCAGTCTAGCCGGGGGAAGAACTCCTCTGCGTATTCCAGGTATAACTGCAACACTCTATCAGGGATCTCTTCGACATTCATCTGTTCAATTATGTCTCGCGCCCTTTTAGGGCCGCATCCAAGTATTCCACTGTTTCGTAGTTCATACCTCTCGAACGCTGTCTGCGGTAATTTAGGTAACCCCGGTATGTTATCTACCTTATCGCCTTCTAGCATTTGCGTCCAGAAGTGCTCAAAAGCATAATCCTCGGACACCCAAAAGACACCACGCTTGTGGCTATGATGCCATCCGGGTGTGTTCAAAAGATCTTTGTCTTGCGAGGACAAAATTACGGCATTCTCTCCTTGTGTGTAGTCGCTGTACAGTCCTACTGATAGCTGGTCGTCAGCTTCCATTCCATGCGCCTGCTTTGCGCCTTGGTGTTCTATCAGGTAAGCCTTGATCTGCTCAATGGCGCTCGGCTTCTTGGCGGTTCTATTGCTTTTGTATCCAGTTGACACGCATAGATCATCTCTGAAATTACCATCACCTTTGATCCAGATCTCCCTGGACTCGGCTTGACACTCTTCTTGGATGCGATCCAACGATCTCTTGAGAGTGCCAAGCACGAAGTTCAGAGGCTCCCCTTCTGATGCGAACCCTACGACGTACATAAGCTGGTCGCCGTCAATCAGAACTTTGTCGAAACCAGAAGGGGCTGGCATCTATAAGTCCCCGCCCATGACTGCTTGCAGACTCGCCGCCGTTGGAGCAACAGGCGCCGGAGCGACAGGAGCTGGAGCAACAGGGGCTTCGCCTAGCACTCCCTGCGCCGCCAAGTCACGCGCAGCTTCGGTTCGCTTGAATACCTGTGGGACTAACGCGAACACGCGATCCAAGATGTCTTTATCGGACACGGCCTCCATTACGTTCACGTTCGACGCAACAATACTCGTAGCTACATTCACAGCATGACCTACTTCAATCCCTACTTGGACGTTATTAGGTCGCTTGGAAGATGCTGGTCGGCTGTCAGCAACAGCACCTCCGCCCCCTGACAGTGCGATAGAGACGATTTGCTTACCTCTCGGACCTTCTTCTAACTCAAGGTCCACTATCTGCTTCCATTCAAAAGGAGCTAACTGCGCTTCACTCCCGTTAACCCATTCACCGTTCACTTTAATGCCAGTTCCCTTTCGAGACTTGCTTTCAATTTTTGCGTTATAAACTTTAGTGCTCATATTTATTCCTTGATTAGTGTGTATCGGCCCAAGTTTTTCCTACCTTGTATTCTCCTTCTAGATTCACTTTCATACCTAGTATTATACCAGATTTTTTGATATTGTCAACCCCTAATTGCCCTACATGAGCAGAAATTTTACATAAATCCTCCTGTGAGGTTGTTCTCTGTACTCTGTACTGCTCTTCATCATGGTATGCTATGATCCTCCTTGCTTCGTACCCGTTTTGAATGCCATCTATTCTGACCTGCTGCTCAGTTAAGAGCATTGCAGTTTTCATTACAATAGCCCCTGAAGATTGTAACTTAGTGTTCAGCACTGTGTGCGCTTTACCTGGAAACAAGGGCCTACCGTCTATGCCTGTTATGAAACGCTTCGCTTTGAATGTGTTCTCTAGAGCCTCCTTGACTGCTTTCAGTGCCCAAGCCTCGTCCCAGAAAGCCTTAACAATACGCTTGGCCTCTGAGAGTCGGCATCCTAGTATTACGCTCACCTTCTTAGGGCTGGCGCCGTACAGCATGGCGTACTTCAATGTCTTTGCTGCGTCCCTGCTAACCCCGAAAGCTTCTGCATTCCTATCGTGCAGTGTACCATCTGTGAGTGCAGCAGCGTACCCTGGATCAAGATCCGCTACTTCATGCGCCTCCATGCAAGCCTCAAGTGCAGACGCATCCCAGCCCACCATGAGAGCGTCTTTTGGGACACCTAGACAGCCCCTTAGTTCCTTGCCCATGTAGGATGTGGCGCGGGGTACATTAGCGACCCCTATGTGCGTCATCCTAGCTGTTCTGGCTCCGCAAGCTCTGGCAGGCGTTTCTATGATAGCCGTTTCAGTATTCACACGCCCTAGCCACCCTTCGACTAAGCTCTTCCTGTGCCGTAGTGTCATGTACTCGTGAAGCTCAGTTATCCACGGCACACCTAGATTCAAGAGGCCCGGATCTAGTACACGCGCATCATCAAAGAACTTCGGTGTTGTGTTTTCGTACACGGCACGGCCACCGCATTGTTTTCTGGATACCTTGTTCCAGTTCAAAGGCTCCCAGCCTTTCTCCTGCACAAGCCATTCTTTCAGCTTACCGAGACTGTCGAAAGTTGCAGATCGTTTCGATACCAAAGGGCCGGTATGCGCCGCTAAGCTTCGAGGTACACCGGGCTCATCCGGGTGATCGAACACCCAAACATCTTTGCCTTCTTGTTTAATCATGCGCACGTTATCGAAGTACTTCATTGTGTTCTTAGTGGGAGTACCATCATTTTTGAACAGCTTCTCTGGCGGGTGCTTCACCGCGGAAGGCGGCATATCAACTACGGGGAGCTCAGGGTACACCGCATCACGTATGCTCTGCATCTTAATCTCTATGTGTCCTAAGTTCGCCTTGCATTTCTGTATGTCCAGCTCGAAGCCTACAGTCGCAGCTTTATCTACCGATTGCTGGCATTTGTACTCAAAATCATGCACGGCCTTGAGGTTGAAATTTAACTCCTCTGCCCTTCTGTGCATGTGCCAGAATATTTTCTCCAAGAGGTCAACGTCTCTTTCGCAGTAAAGAATGCATTCATCTGTGCATTCAGCGCCGTTATCCAGCCATTCCTGCATGTCAAAATCACCCTTCTCGTACCCGAAGTCACGCCCCCACGCTCCTAAGCTATGGCTCTTCCTGTCAGGGAAAAGTACACGGGATAAGATCATGGTGTCTATTAAGTACATACCATCCAGGTTCATACCCGCTATATGCCTGAGCACACCCTCATCGTATCCTGACATATTATGCGCAACCACCGCCCAGGCGCTCTGTATTGCCTCGTAACAGGCTTGCATTGTATCCCCATCATCCCTACCTCTACGGTATGAAAACTTCTCTGTGGTGTGTTCATCGGCGTCGTACACGTGCAACTGCATATTAGCTATGAATGTCGGGTTCAATCCGTCATTCTCTGTGTCTAAGAATGCTATTTTCATGCCGCCTCCTCTTTGCTCGATAGCATTACAACGTCCTCTTCAGACAAGGCTTCTAGTCTGCCTGTTAAATGATTGTACTTCAGTGTGTCGCACAAACCCGTGCGCCCCCACATTCTATTCTTAAGCAGGTACAGGTTCACTAGATCCTCTGATCCATCCTCTGCCTGTTGGTCTCTGGCTGCTGATATTACATTCCATGATAGCTGCTCTAGCGATGCGGAGCCTCTGAGGTCTGACAGGGATGGCTTACCGCCTTCCCCGAAAGCCTTTGCCCCAGTCTCTCGCCGCTTCAGGTGAACGATCTGTAATAAGCCTACGCCTGTGCGTACGACGAAAGTGGCAAGCTCTGTCATTATCATATCAAAAGCCTTCCGCTCATTTTGCACATCGTACCCTGAGACAACGATACTCAGGTGATCTAGGATTATGAAGTCCACATTCTTTTTGTAAACGAAGTACTCCATTTTCTTCAAGAGCTTGTCGAACTTCACTGAGCCGTGATGCTTGTACCACTTCACAGGCTCGATCACTGCCTTCCTGGATGCCTCATAAGCACTCTCAGGTAGGATATGCGGCTTCTCTGAGAGCATAGATGCTGGCACGTTGTTATCAATAGCCACGTAAGCCTGTTGCGTCAATAGAAGCGGATCTTCCAGTGGTATGTGCGCTATGCTATGCCCCGACTTCACTAGATGCACTCCTATCTCTTTGGCTATGGTTGTCTTGCCTATGCCTGAACCTGCCGTGAGTGTAGTGATCTCACCTTTACGTAGGCCGTGCAGCTTCGCGTCAAGGATAGGGAAGGGCAGGCTCACACCGGGTTCAGATGGCTTCATAAGGTCTTGAACTGAAACTGTAGCCCCATCAACCACGCCCTCTGGTTCATACGCTTCAGCGTTCAGTAATGCGCCCCATGCAAGCGCATACTCCTGTTGTACGCACAGATCTGATGCATCTTTATACCCTTCAGGTGTGCTAACAACTCGAACCTCGTTCACTTCAGTGCATAGTATTTCTGCGAATTCAATACAAGCCTGGTGGCCTGCTTCGTCGGCGTCCATCCAGATATAGATCTTTTTGAACTGCGAGAAAAAGTCTATCTCGTTTTTCACAGTCTTCATACTTGAGACACCATTCGGGATCGACACGCAGGTGTGCGTATCCTTTCCTATTTCCTGTAGGATGTGAGCGCAGGCGAGCGCGTCCTCCTCACCCTCTAGCAGTATGCAGTTCCCGGTAGGTGGGAGCTTAACATTAACAGGCTTGAACAGACCCGTAGGCGCCCCTGTTGCATAGAATTCTTTCGGCAACCTCCTGGTTTTATAGCCTCCCTCGTATGGGTAGTGCAGCGTGTTGATCTCACCTGTTCTCGTATCGTACCCCGCTCGTACATTGTACTTTTCCGCAATGCTTTGTGATAGTCGCCTTGCCGGGTCCACTGCTACAGGCAAGCGCTCTACATCAAGTGTTTGCATTTGCGATTTCTTGAGCTCTGACTGTACCTTGGGTGCAGCCCCTCTGAGTAAATCAGTTGAACTGAAGTTCAAATTGCACTTGAAGCAAAAGCCGGATTGATCCTCGCGCATGTTCAGGTTATCACCACTTAAGTCTTCACCCTTCGCAGCACAAGCTGGGCACTGTCTCTTTTCACCACTAAAACTATTCATATATTTCCTTTTTTACTTCCTTGCCTTGATCGGAATCAAGGCTACACTGCACTAGTACACTACACTGGTACACTATGCATACAGCACTGTAAGAACACCTGTTCAGGGGGTGTAAACCCCCCGAACGACAAGTGTATTTTACAGCATTTTTTAGCATTTGTCAAGCACTTTATGCAGTGAATAATGGAGATTCAATGGATTTCCTAAAAATAAGCCCTATACTTTTCTATAACATTTCATAGGGCTTAATTCGTTTTAGCCCTCCGGGTCCATGAGTATGAAGTCAATTAAAGCTTCCATGAGCTCCTCCGTGGTTGGCTCTGGCTCAGATTCAGGCTCTTGAGGGCCCAGGTACACACCTTTTTTGGTTATGCCCTTGAGCGTCTCGTAGTGCCTGTCCTCGAAGTCCTCGATCACACCCTGTAGGGTATGCTCACCTTCATCGTAAAACCGCTGTAAGAGCCTTGTGTACGTTCTCTCGACCTGTTCAACTGTTCTGTGCATTATTTCAATTGTCATTTCGTTCTCCTAGTGTCCATAGTACCTGGTGTCGGCGGCCAAAACCTCTTCATAAGCATCTGCCATGGCCTCCCTCTCGTATCGGTACATCTGCAAAGTGTGAATCACCCTGTCGAGTTCATCCCCGTAGTACACATGTACCTCGCCCGCTCCATCGTTCAGCGTAATGAAGTCCTGTTTGTTTCTGATTCGCATTATATCACCTCCGCTAATAATTCAAGTATCGCGACTGAGCGCAGCCACTGGCTGTGTCTGGCACCCTGGTCCTCTGTTAATTGCATTCTGTACACCAAATCGTCAAGGTGCTTGATCAGTACCTGCGGGTTCACCTCTTCAACATCGAGTCTGCAAACCGGGCACTCGCCCTCGTACAGATCGTCCTCGTTGTGTAAAGTTTTGCAATGCGCACATATATATTCTGATTTCATAATAAATCCTCGTCTTCTTTGTCGATGTGTTCTTGAATTTCTAACTTTACCAGTTCCAATGCGAATATCAAGTGTTTTTTTACCTCCCTCGCTTGTTGAATCTTACGACGCGACGAGGCGTCTTTTAAATCCTTGTAAAGTCTATAGCTGTTATTAGCTGAAAACGCTGCGTGCACCTCGTAATCTAACATTACCAACCCCTTATTTCTAGTGCCAAGAATAACATCACCCAAAATCCTATTGGAACCAGCGAACAAGCCAGAACCTCCCTTGTATACGATTTCATAGTACCTCTTATTTGAACCAGGACGCCCACGAATGCACCGGTCACGATGACTAACCCCACTGGTCAGCCATCTTATACCCAAGCTGTTCGTTCGACATATTCAGTGTAAGACAAGTATAAATCCGTCCTCGGACAATAGTATTTCCCGGCTTTCGGGTCATAATAAAGGACATCGTATCCATCGTAAAAAAACGGGCCTTCAAAGCCTGTCCTTTCGGTGAACTGCGATTTGAACTCATCGCTGATATTTAAGATTCTGTATCCCATGTATTTCTCCTATTTATTGCTATGATAACATAAAATAAACGTTTGTCAAGGTTTTTTTTTTGTGCATCCCCGCCTATTATGATAGTCGAGTCGAGCTGTTATAAATACCGCTTGACATTTCAAAATGCCCACACAATAGGTAGTCCAGCCTGGCGAGAGTCGCTTCAGTTGGTTCAATTTTCCGCTTGTATGTACAATCATGCTATACAAAAAAGCAGACAAATAAACTTAGAGTAAGATTCTCTGGAACTGGCATCCCTATTTATTATGATAGCCATGTATGATAGCCAGGCGGCTGGCGCCTGGCGGCTATGCACTAGCCACCCATAGCCACCAAAAGCACACGGCGAACCACATAGAAAAAGTTAGAAGTTGTAACAAGTACCGTTTTTTCATCTGATGCTCCTAGTGTTTCGGATAGCTAACGTTATGAACGTTCGAATCCCAACACGCTCGACAATCGCCGCACTCGCCATTTTGTTTGTAGGCCGGGCATATATGGCCGTGCCCGTCCGTGACAGCATGTACAGTTGACGTATGTTTGTATGATTTTGGTGGTTCGGCATCAATCATTGCACCGCTTAATCGCACTACTAGATTATCCGGTATTACACCACCATTCCGAATGAAAGCTTTCAACATGCCTTTTTCTTTTGTGGGCAGCCAATGTCTGCAGTTCGGTGTTGCCCGTGCAACTGCGCATATTCGCTCTAGATGCTCTAGACTTTGAATGTCACCGCTATCGTGCCATCTGAAATACTGATCGTCGCCTATTAATGTCGTCATAGCTAGTACCCAATCCGGGTGCGTTATCCCCTTCAACCTTTTATCAAGTGAAGCTTTGACATTTTTGAACCGATAAAATCCTTTTCTAGCATAACACCCATCGCATACGCTGCCTTTGATTTGGGATAATTTACTGCCAGTAATACAATCAAACGCGCTGGTGCTGGTGCTTTTGCATGGCATTTTGGACGTATTACTTAACGTTCCCGCTATTTCTTTTGCTTCTATTAGTTTCATTTTTTATGTCCTCTTTTGTTTCTTATGTTTCAAAGCTCGCTTTTTTGCTTCAACTGTAGTTGTTTCTAAGATGTACTCAAATAACTCCCGGTCTGAATCGTCCGCGCGCATTAGCTTATAAGTTACGCGGTCTGTCCAAGGCGCGTAATTGCCCCATTTTATTAAGTGAATCCCTATTTTGAACGCGTGCCAGATGAGCGCCCTGCGCGTATCCTTTGGCGGATTCTTTAAGACTGTCCAGATGCCTTTCCTGCATTTGCAGACACTGGCGATAGCGTTCACGTACTCATCAGTCACGTTGGGTAGCGAAACACGGATCCAATCGTTAGCGGTTTCATATCTGGTGTTTGTATCGGTCATTTTTCTAGTCTCTCTTGTCGTTGTCGATGGAACCATTGTATCATGGTTTTTAGGGATCGCTTATACCGTGTTGCTATAAGATTGTGCACGGTTAGTGCGTGATTTGAGTTAACCGGAAGCCCACGGAGAGCCTGCAAAGTGAGCAGACTGTGAACGCCAGCGCACCGGCTTATGTCGAAGGCGATTGTCTGGCGGTCTCACTGTAGTTTCATTATGAGTTTCAACAGCTTAGGCTTTTCCGTTGTCTTTGTTCGGGCCAACGAAGCGTAGCGGGTGCAATAACCCCATTGGCGAGATTCACCAACATTTGGCGAGATTGACCACCGCCAGGCACTGTGTGCATAACCAGTGCTGTATGCGCAGCCAGTACTGTATATCCAAACAGGTGCCCCAAGGGGGGCGCCGGGGCAGAACCTCTATCCACTG
>Ga0208428_1000973_pt1 | contig 12354 bp, 15 predicted proteins | sample DEB08_DNA_11_FD_184535 | JGI IMG/M metagenome (GOLD analysis project Ga0208428, IMG submission 184535) | Aqueous microbial communities from the Delaware River and Bay under freshwater to marine salinity gradient to study organic matter... | ecosystem: Environmental > Aquatic > Marine > Coastal ... | reverse complement strand
CTTTTATCATCATCTTCTTCGGTATCAAATTCATAATTTATAAAATCTTCTGGCAATAAAAATCCTATATCTTTTAAATCTTTGTGAATATGTGGAGTACTTACTAATAAAGGTAATTGCTCAGCCCATATACATTTCATAGTTTTTTCAGTAACAAATCCACGTTGATAAAAAGATAATGTGTGATGATATTTTAACCTATCAAAAAGACTTTCTGTGACAATGTTTATATAACTATCATTGTGCTCCGGCAATAATTTATCCTGCCAACTCAAACCCTCATCGACACCATCTAAAATTATTCCTTGACTTACATAACTTTTATATGAATATTGATCAGATAATAAATTAAATATTGTAGTTCTATGCTTCTTAGTTAAATGATTCAAACATATAAAATGTTTACTTCTCTGATTCTTGTTGGCAGTAAAACTGTTATTTGCAGATTGTATACGTCTAAAATACACATTAGAATATAACACATTGCTGTTTGGTAAAATATTTTTTATATGATTTACAACATATACATTTGCTAAAAAGAAAAACAATTGATGTTCTATAGGTTTTACAATATTACAAAGCCATTCAATAACATTTATATGTTTATTATCTTTTATAAAAGTTGTACCATATATATCCCATAAATTGCTAAACACTATTTTTATATTAGGTTTTTGTTTTATTTTTTGTACAAAATCCAAAATTAGTTGTTCATCTTTTAATAAATTTAACGTGTTTGTGGGTAAATTAAAATGTATTATTTGAATATTAGTTGAGGCAGGAATGCTGTCTATGCTAACATTTTTTATTTTTCTATAACTATAGTTTACAGGAGTGTGATAATCATTGAACATGTGCCAAGATGGCTTTTGCTGAATAAATCCAGAATAGAAAATTTCGTCTTCGAAATTTTCCTCAGTACTTGAGATTTGAGGCAAATGATCTAAATATAGAAATTCAAACTCGTTTAGTTGAGATTCTTCGATTAGATTAGTGTAGATAGGTGGTAGTTCGTGGGAGTACCACACACTATTAGATACCTGCTAGTTTTTTAAGATCTTCTAATGCTTTGTCTAAAATGTGTACAGATTCATCCATGCCTTTGCAACCTTCACAGTCTGGAGCACAATCGCATGGATCATTTCCACAACAACCACACATTGCTTCTTCTAATGATTCGTCTACAGACTTAATCATATCGATTATATCTTCTAATCCTGTTTCACCTTCAGAACCATATTTGTCAAAAAAGTCATCTGGTAAATCTGCAAATACTTTTTCTGCTCTAGGATCATTTGTTTCTGGTGCTACTTGATCTGGTGCATATCTACCTACATTGGAATCATAATAAATTCTAAAATACTTGCCGTCGCCATAAAACACTTTTAGGTATTGACTACCATCCATATCATCAGCAACTGCTTTATATTTGTGTCCGTCTTTTGTGGAACCTTTCCAAGAATCTTCTTCATCTTCTTCTATGCTTTCACCGTGTGCATACTTGTTGTCTCTGGAATCCCACATTTCGTCTGCATCTTCTTGGCATGCTTGTAGTAATTCATTCATGTCTTGCATTTGAAGATCAAAGTCTGGATCAAATCCTAACTTGCTGTTTCCGTCCTGTTGACAATCAATGCGTATAGACTTAGGATCAACTACTGGACGACCCATTTCGTCTACTTTTGCTACATAAGAAACTGTGCATGGTGATGTTTCGCCATCGTCGCCTACACCTTCCCAATCAAACTCACCTTCAAACTCTTCTGGATCAAAACCTTCTTCAACATTGTTGTCATTAAAACTTTCATCTTGGTATTCTTTTGCAACGCCTGTGTCATCACATTTTTCACAACCTGAACCATTGCATGCTTGACAAAAATGTTCTTCTCCAGAGCCTTCTTCTACACCATATTCGCCTTTAATATCAGACAAATCTAGTTGTGGCATTGCTGATGTTTCTTCTACTAGACCTTTTGCTTTGGCAAAGTCTAACATGTTTTGTAAGCCTTTGCTTTGTTGAATTGATCTGTTGAATTTTTCTCTAGGCGATTCTTCTTCACCTGCTCTCTGAGAACTTAACATGTTGAACATTTTGATCAATGCTCTTGCTTCTGAACCACTCAGTTTAAACTTCTTACCATCATCAGTAATCACAGTGTCAGCAACTTTGAATTTCTTAACTTTCATTGCTTCTGCATCTTTGCTGGCTTCGTCACTGTCTGCAATTTTACCCAATTGGTTTACCATGTTGTCTTGAGTGAATCCAGGTTTAAAATCTTCTTCATCATCTTCTGGTTCACTGTCCCAACTTATTGGTGCTTCACTGAGCAACCCGGCTAAAAATTTTAATTTGTTAAGTTCTTCTTTCATAGTATTATCCATTTTGTTTTTTAGAAGTTCAAATACACCATTATCAAAATTACCCATGTATTTTGTAAAAACTTCTTTTTGCTGTTCTACGTCTACAGCATTTGCAAAAGCATTTCTAAATGCACTTGCACTAGCAACTTCACCATCTTTATCAACTATAGGAGCATGATAAATGTATCCTCTTTCACTCATTGGTAATGCAGGATGTTGCTTTAATGTATTTATCATTTGATAAAATTTTGGGCGTGGTTCTCCGCGTACGGTCATGTCTAATCCTGTGTTAGGATCAACATTATTCATAGGAAATCTGTCTTCGTCTTTTCCACCCACAGCAAAAATAACCATGGTATTTTCTTGATCGAAACTTTTTGTGTATGAGTCTACTAAATACGGTGATTTTGCTTGTATAATTCTATTTGCTGGAATATCATGTAATTGAGTCATTATTGCAACTTTTTCTTTAAAGTTGAATGGTGACTTTGGCAATTCTACCTTGTCAGAAGTAGCAACATACACGTCGGCACCTGGAAATTGTGCTTGAAGTTTTTTATACACTTCAGCATGATGTGGTAACATAGGCTGAAATCTACCTGGATATATGACTACTTTTTTCATAATTCTACTATTCTGACCTTTAGTGGAGTTGAACCTTTTAATAATCTGTGGTATGAATATTTGTTGATATGTATTGTGGACCCTGGTGCTATTTCTCTGGGTAGCTCGTTATCAAATTGAAACTTCCAACCTACACCTTCTAACACTTTTACAAATCTAGTACGTCTGTCTCGATGCCAAACTAATTCTTCGTCTGGTACATGTGTTTCAAAAACTCTTTCGAATACGTTCTGTGAAATATCAGTTTGTGTGTAAGGACCAGACATTGTTTACCACCATTTGCCACCTTTTACCAAACCGTATCGTGGTAAGCGACATGCCCAGTAACCGGCTTTTGTTTTGTCATTTTTCTTTTCGCAATTATGTCTTGCGGCAAATGATTTTGCTCTACCTTTGTTACCCGATTTTGTTTTTAAACCTGGGTCACCAAATGAAATCTTTTTGACATTGCCTGTTTTAGGATTCTTTACATACACATAGTACTTCTTGCTACCGCCTCTTTTAGGCTTGTTAAGTTCTACATCTTTACCTTGATACTCTGCTTCAGGTAATTTATTTTCTTCAAGTCTAACATCATATAGCATTTTTGCAAGATATTTAATCATGTCTGCCATGTAAGAGTTTTCACTTTCAAGTTCTGCATAAAGTTCAGATGCTGACATGTCAGTCCAACGATTTTCATCACCTAATGCTTTGGCAAGCATTTTGGAAACCATTGCCTCACCACTGTCGTCATTGCTTTCATATGCTTTTGTGTTTTCTGTTGTGAGTCCTGCTTTTTTCATTGCTTTTGCAACTATGCTGGCTCTTTGTGCTTTGCTCATGTTAGGATAATCTGCTTGTAATTGAAATACTGCATCTCTGGGATCGTCCATGTTCTTAACCATATTAGCAACTTGATCAATAACTTCTTCGTCACCAGGGTAATTGTCTTTGGCTTTTTGTCTTTCAGCATTTCGCTTGTCGTGGTCCATGATTTCTTTCCATGTAGCACCTTCCATCTCGCCTTGGTCACAACCGAAATTGCCCCAACCGTAACAACTGTCTTCTTCACTTTCGTAGTCGCCGTCCATATAAGAACTGCCACCACACTCTGGACAAATACCATCTACAACATAATCATGTTCACGACTATTAGCACTATCTAATGCATCCTGTAAATCGTTGTATGCTTGTTTGCGTTCTTCCTCATCATAATACTGATCAGGCTCGCCAATCATACCACTATCATTTACATTGTCATCTTCACTTTCGTCCAGATACGGAACATCCAACCAAACACGACCAACACCTTTTAATTCTACACTTTCGCCTATGTCGGTGCCCAGCATTTCTTCACTTTCCCAATCGAGCTCTTGAAGAATACCTGCTTCTCTTAATTGTTTGGCATACTTGAATGTATCAAAGTAGGCTTCGCTTTGATATCTGAACAGACTGTCTGGTAGAGGTACACCCTCTTTGACGTGTCTTGCCAAGGCTTGTTTTGCTTCTTTTACACAGTTGTTGACTCTAACGCCACCTTTCATTTTGGTGCCTTGCTTTTTGTAGCCTTTCCAGCACTTAGGATCTAAACGTTGCTTGTCTTCTTCTAAGCCAACATAACGCCAATTCCATGCACCAGCGCCTATATAACCATCTTGTACATAGCCTGCCATGAACATAGCATCGTCGCTGTCAATACTTTTTTCATCGGCCCACTTTTTTATATAGTAACTTCTTAGTTTAGGATCAACGTCAGCAAATTTAGCAACTACTTTAGGATCTGCGGCAGGATCGTCGCTGTAACCTTCTGTAATTTGATTAAATCTCATACTAACTTCCTCAATGTTACTACTATTTATCAGATTGAATAAAGTTTTTGCCGAATAAAAAGTCGTTGTAATTAGGATATATTATTACAAGAGAACACTTTGGAGTAGTAGTTTTGCATGCATGCCATTCTGAATGGGTATCGTCTAGTGATACCATTGTTTTACAAAACCAACCAGGCTTATCTGTGGTAGTATGTATTTCTCCTGTTTTAGCATCTTCCCATCTAAAAAAACCATTTGGATTATCAACACAAAAACTAAACATGATTACATATACTCCGTAATCTGCATCTTTATGCCATCCTAAATGTCCTTTGGGATTATACATACTAGATTTAGGCGTTGAAGGACATTTTAACAAAGGTAACATTTTTTCAAAAAAGTATGCTCCACCAGGAGTAGTATCAGCAAAACAATTTCTTTTATATTTTATTTTTCCATCGAGTTCTTTACCATTTGGCCCTCTGTCTTTAAAAGATGATAAATTTTCTATGGCTGTATGGTCGTCAGACTCTTTTTCCCAGTCTACTGAATCATATTTGATTTCAGATTCTACTGTGAAAAATCCAAGTTCTGCTGATTTGTTTAAAATATCAATTACTACAGGATTTTTAATATCTAGTTCACTGTAGTAAGGTTCGTCAACTTTCATCTACTTTAGGAACCCAAACTAACTTAATACCGCGTCTGTCTAATTCGAGTCTGCACTTGCGTTTTACTTTTGGTTTTTGACCGGTGTTTAAATAATCTATAAGTTCCTGTTTTGTTTTATGTTTGATATAATCGTGATCGTACTCAAAAGTTTTGCCTTTACCTTTGAGAAACTTTCTTGTTGATTGGTGAAAATTTACTGGCATATTATCTCCCTTGTCCTCTGTATTTTTTGTGTGATCTTTTTTTGTGTTTGTTCATAGTAGACAAAGAAATTTTTGTACTTCTACCTCTACCGCCTTGCCCTTGTGACGTTGATTTCACTATTGCCACATGAGTTGATTTCATTTGTCCTGCACTCTTAGCCATTTTTGTCTGTGTCTCCTTTTTCAAGAACTGCTAAACGTTCTTCTAGTTCATCTATTTTTGCTGTTATTTTAGGATATTTTTTACGCCAAGCATCTGGATCGTTTTGTAACCAAGTCCATCCCCAACGTATTGCTAGATATTCCAGTGTTGCGTCAAACTTGCTTACTGCCCAAGTTGCCATTTTGGTATCTCTAAACCAAAACAGAAAGCCAGCACTAAACACTGCTCCTAAGATTGCAGTATAAATCCACAATCTATCGCTGACTAGTCTTTCTAGAATTTCCATTTATTTCTCTAATGAAATGAGGTTATCATAAAGGTTGCTTTTATGTTTAACAGTACCTTTTTTTAATTCTTTCTTTTTGTCTTTTTCAACTTTGTGACCTTGAGCTCTCAAACTGTGATCCAGTTTTGCTCTTGCTGAAGTATCTGCTTTTGGTTCTTCTGTTTCTTTCACTAATGTTGTGCGTTGACCGTCTTTTACCATTCGATAACCTAATGCCTTAAGTAGTTCTGCATATTCATCATCGCTTTTGTCTCCCTTTGAAAGCCAACTTTTTAGCAATGTGTTTAACATACCTCTTAAATCAGACTCACGATTTAATACTAGTGGTCCTTCATTTATGCCAGCATGCATAGCCGCCATGTGCTTTTTGTATTTTGCAGAACCTTTCTTATGTGGGCTTTTGCCTTCTTCTATTGCTATTGGTGTAAAGTCTTGCATCACATCTTCTATAGAACCTTCACCAGCATCAACTATTTTGCCCTGTGGATCTAATAATACCCAAGCATTGTCGTCATCGTTATAGCCTTCTTCTCTGGCATTTATAACATAACCATTACTGAGTTCGATAGGTGTGTCACCGTATTCCCATGAACTGATAGCATCTAATACTTCTTCATGTGGTAGTCGAGGATATATAACTCCACCAAAGTTGCCTCGGGTTACATCCTCTTCCGCTTTTGTTTTCACAGTGTTTTTCCAACGTCTTTCACGTTCAACATCGTCAGATGCTTTATTTTTATCTTTTTTAACTGGAGGTTTTGCATTCCAAATTCTGTCGTCTAAATCTTTTTGAACACTTTTGCTATATGGTACTGCTTCACCAACCAGTTTGCCTCTCATAGGATGAGGACTTTCTCCACCTTTGCTTGGTTTGATCAATTTAGGTTTAGGATCAGATGCTTTTGCTTGTTCTGCTTCGTTTTGTTGTAAGCCTTGTATTCGTTTTCTAAGGTTAGGAGCATCTATAATTTCTTTACCTTTTTGAACTCTTTTTTCATGATCCTTTTTTATTTTTTTTGCGGCATCTGTTTTATGGAAATTTTTTACGTCATCTACTGCTTTTTTAATTTTATCAAACATGCCTTCTTGTGTAGGTTGTTCGCCTGTTTTACCAAGTTGATCTTTTTTGAAGTTACTTATTTCTGAAATGATCATTATACTTCCTCTAATCTCTTCATTAAACGTTCGGCACGATTAGTAACTTGACGATACCATTTTGAATCTCTACCTTCAACGCCTGCACGTTTCCAATCACATTCTTCTAATGCTTTGCGGAAATTCTTAAATCCGCCTAAACGTGTACGACCCATGTTGAACATCATGTTCACAAGTACTTCTTGTACTTCTCCTGGCCACGCATTAAACTGATCTCCGTATAGAGCAACACACTCACTAATTGCGGTGTCAAGGTCACGTTCAAAGACTTCTGCCACTCGCTCTTCAGATACGGCAGTCCCAACTGGTTGACCATGTTCTGGATCCCCCTCAATGACCAAATGTCCAACTCCGAATGTTGGTAGTCCGAGGTGGTCGAGGTAAACTTCATTTACTACTCCTTCATCAATTTTTAATTGCTCAAATACTGCTTTACGATCCATTTTTTTATCCTTTCTAAAAAACATATTACTTGTATTTATCACAACCACAAAAAAAGGGCGAATCAAATTCGCCCTATTTTTGACCATCAGCAATAATTACTTATTATCTGACAATAAACCAATTACAATAATTGCAACGATTAAACCTACTAATCCACTGTTACCTAAAGTAGTAACTAGGTTAGTAATATTTGCAACTACATCACCGATTATAAAAGTGGAACCAAACACTAATTGTGCTACGATTCCTAATCCTAGTAAACCTACTAAGATTGCTGATACGCCCTTAACAAAGTCTTGGGCTAATGTAAATATACTATTCATGAAAATACCTCCTATGATTTGTATATCAATCTTATATTATAGCAAAATCAAGAGGTTATGTCAACCATAAAAAAACCCCCTTACGGGGGTTTTAAATTTTAACACTAATCTAGTTGTTATACACTACCTAAGTCAGCAATTGAACCATAATCTTTAACAGTTAGGTTCTCAGTTACAACTAACACTGTTACTGTTGCTGAACCACCAGAAGCACTACCTGCATCTACAGTACATACTATGTTAGCATTAGAACTGTAAATTTCTTGGTAATTACTGTGGAACTGGAAAGTTTGAGTCATGTCTGCATCGTCAGCAGTAAACAATCTGTCGTCATCACTGCCGTCTCCAACTTTAATAGAAGTGCTAGAGTTAGCACTTACCCAAGGACTTGCAACGTCTACAGTAACACTGTACACTAATGAATTACCAGGTATTTCAAACAATGTGGTTGTTCCTGTGTTGTATTGCACTTCTGTACTCACATATTGTGCTACAGCATTAGTCGCCGCATCAAATTGACCTTTGGTTAGGAATGCATTTGCAACGGTGGCATTAGCACCACGTACTTCAACTAGAGTTGTACCATCATTGTCAGTAAAACTGAAATAATCGTCTGTAGTGTCCGTTAAAATTTTAAGACCACGTTTGCCAAATTGTACAAGATTGGCTAGTCCTTTTAACGAGAAATTGTTTATTTCTGCCATGTTGGTTACTCCATTATCGATAATGTAGGTTTAAACTACAACATTATTTATCATATTCTTGTGTAATAATATCTTTAAAAAAATTTTTGTACACTTCTATTCCTTTTTGATTAGGATGACAATCTTCGGATGATACCCAATGTGTTGAATCAAACGATAAAGATTGTAAAGGTTTATTGTCTATGAATCTGTTAAAACATGTGTCCCAATGAGGCCATTTTATTTTATATTTGGTATTAGTACGAACACAATGTCTAAGTGTTACATCACCTGTAGCATTGTATGCATGTATAAATCCCCATAAAACAGTTGCACCTTTAAAAATGTTTGCATAGTTATTGGCAATTTTAATTGCATTATATGTTTGCATCATAAAACCGTCTAGATCTGGGTCTTTACTCTTGTTATCTATTTTTTCAATATTTATTTTTTGATTAAAACATTCATCAGTATCGGATCCTGATTTCATATCAATTAAAAGTCTTTCTTTTAGTGTAGGAGATACTACTGTTTCTTCGATCAACTCTGGAAGTATTGTGTAAAAACTTTTTACCATTCCTTCTTCGTAATCAAAATATGGAATTCTATCATCTATTGTGAATCCAAAAATCAGCAAAGGTTTTTCACCTGGATTTTGTGTGCACCATTCATGTATTTTCTGTACAGGTTGAATTGCTATATCGAAATTACTTGCACCTCCTTTGGCTAAGTTAGCCCATGGTATATTAAGTTCTTTTCCTAATAAGCCCGGCCATGTTTGTGATTGGTGTATACCCAAAGTTGTTTTAGAGCCTTCTGTAAAACTATCACCTGATGCAATAATATAATCAAAATTCATACAATTATTTATTGACATTGGTATCCAACTAGTATATAATACTCGTATGTTTGATAACACTATACAACGTATTGGCTTTTGTTGCAAGTATCTAGATCCTGATCAAACGCAGAAGCCTAAAATACTAAAAGAAATTCAGCAAAACTTCACGGAGAAGCAGACCACTGTGGCCTGGATGAACAGGCAAGACAAGGCTGTGGCTGAACAACGCATGTTAGATATAGTTACACATAATATGCAAAGTGCGTACAATTTGGTTAAATATGTAGGTGGCCTACCCGAAAACAGGAGAATGGTTCGATTGGGTAGTAATCAAATCCCAATGGCTACAGAACCAACATGGCGTTATGTGTGGGAAGATCCTACTGTGGTTAAAGAACTTGAAAAGGGTTTTGGCAAAGTTGGAGAACTGGCCAAGTCTCTTGATGTTAGGCTTTCTTTTCATCCCGGGCAGTTTTGTGTTCTTGCTTCTGCTACTCCAGACATTGTGGAACGAAGTATTGATGAGTTTGAATATCATGTGAACATGGCTCGTTGGATGGGCTACGGTAAACAGTTTCAGGACATGAAGATCAATGTGCATATTTCAGGCAAGCAAGGGGCAGAAGGCATTATTAAAGTGTTGCCTAAACTATCGCCTGAAGCACTAAATACTATTACTATAGAAAACGATGAGATGTGTTGGGGGTTAGACGAGTCTCTCAAACTAAAGGAGCATGTGGCACTGGTGCTAGACATACACCACCACTGGATCAGAGATGAAGAATACATACAACCCGAGGATGACAGAGTTAAAGCGGTTATCGACAGTTGGCGTGGAGTTCGCCCTGCTATGCATTACAGTTACAGTCGCGACGAGCATTTACCTGCTGGTAACGATACCCATGTTGGCTTGCATGATATCGTGGGACTTCTTGAAGCGGGTCATAAGAAACAAAAACTAAGAGCACATTCAGACTACTACCCTAATGTAGATGCAAATTTATGGGCTTTAAGTTTTATAGATAAGTTTGATATACAATGCGAGGCTAAGGCTAAGAACTTGGCCAGCCAGCAACTGTATGAATTATTTTTACAAACAAAAACTCCGGAGTTTGTAAGTTGACTGATTGGGGAACACCGAGTTCCTCTTCTATATATCACATCTTAATGAGCGGTGAAAAATCATTTTTGTCAACTGGTTCAATACCAATCAGTTACTAATATTTACATGATTACGAAAAAAACTACTCAAAAAGGTGTTTTTTTATTAAATAATAGGTCATAAAAGGAGATAACGTTGACATATGTAGTAAAAAGCGAATGTGTAGACTGTAAACATACCACGTGTGTTAAAGTATGCCCTGTAGATTGTTTTTATGAGGGTGAGAATACACTGGTTATAGACCCAGATGTATGTATTGATTGTGCAATATGTGAACCAGAATGCCCAGTAAATGCCATTGTGAGTGATAGAAAACTGGCACCAGAAGAACACCATTGGCTAGATTTTAACAAAGAAATGAGCAAAGTTTGGCCCAATATTCGCAAAGTTAAAGATCCTATGCCCGGCTATGAGGATGTGAATTATACACCCGATGAAGCATGGGAAAAAGTTTCAAAGATCCCATTTAAAGATATAACATGACCCAAAGTAGAATCTTTACTTTTGGTTGCAGTTTCACTCAGTATTTTTGGCCTACTTGGGCAGACATGATTTGCTATAAAAATGACGGATATAACTTTGGTCAAAAGGGTGGTGGTACAACTCAAATTTTGCACAAAGTTGCTAACGCAAATCGAAAATATAATTTTACTGAACTAGATAAAATTATTATCATGTTACCTTCTTTGTTTAGGCATGATAAAATTGATATTCACAATGGAAAAACTGTTTGGGTATGCAACGGTTCCCAATACGAAAATCCAAAAATTTCTAATGACTGGATGTTTACGCAAAGTTTAAATGATATTATATTCTTAAAAGAATACTTAGAAGCAAATGAATTGTTTTATTGGTTCACAGCAATGCATGATATTTTTAATTCAGACTTTGTAGAATATCAAGATCTAAGTGAACAGCAATTAGAACATTTAAATTATGTGTCAGAACATATTGATTTTAAATATCCAACCATGCTTGAAAGCCTGGTAAGTATTCCTAACGAATGGGGTAGTAGAAACCCACTTTATACCCATGGCGGATCACCAGATCTTCACCCTACAATTTTAGAACATTATGAATATGCAAACAAAATAGAAAAAGTAAATATCCGTAGAGAAGACATACTTATAGCACATTATATGATGTTACAACTAACCGATGTAAACGAAATGAATGCTTGGTGTAATAAAAACTTTAATATATTTTCTTCCCAAACATTAAATATTTACTAAATAAATTTACACAAATACTTGACAAACACACTGTTTTTTATTATAATATACAATATAATAGGAATCGGATATGGAACTTATGACTATTAAAACTGTGTTGTTGAGTATGATGGTAAGTTATGCTCCTTACAATGTAAACGGTGTAAACATTGATGTTGAACAAGCATTATGTTTAGCAACCAATGTATATCACGAAGCAAAAGGTGAAACAATAGCAGGTAAAAGTGCTGTTGCTCATGTTACTCTAAATCGTGTTAAACACGAAAAATATCCCAACAACATTTGTGATGTTGTCAAACAAGCAAAATACTACACTAACTGGAAAGGTAATCAATTACCTATTATTGGCATGTGTCAGTTCAGTTGGTATTGTGATGGTGCCGGTGATGACATTCAGGTTGTGTATCAAGAA
>Ga0208428_1000970_pt1 | contig 12386 bp, 15 predicted proteins | sample DEB08_DNA_11_FD_184535 | JGI IMG/M metagenome (GOLD analysis project Ga0208428, IMG submission 184535) | Aqueous microbial communities from the Delaware River and Bay under freshwater to marine salinity gradient to study organic matter... | ecosystem: Environmental > Aquatic > Marine > Coastal ... | reverse complement strand
CCGTGAGTTTATCGTTGATGATATGGGCGCGGGGTATCCGTACAACATCAAGGGTGACGAGCGCCGTGTGTTTGCGGAAGACTTTGCCGGGGCTGTTACGATTGTTCCGGTTTCTGACCCTAACATTTTCAGCGAGACGCAGCGCCATGCGCGCTATCAGGCCACGCTGGATTTGGCCGGCCAGTTCCCTGACCTGTTTGACCAGCGGCATTTGGCCGAAGAAGGCTTGCGGGTGATCGGGTATGAGAACCCTGACGAGTTCTTGTCCGATCAGGGCAAGGTGCCGCGACTAGATGTTGTCAGCGAGCATGACGCAATGATGCGTGGCTTGCCGGTACAGGCGTTTATAGATCAGGGCCACGACGACCATATGGCGGCGCATGAGGCGTGGTTTATGAACCTGCCTGAGCAGTTCCAGAGCCAGATGGAAGGGCCGTACTTGGCTCATATGGCCGAGCATTACTCATTCAAAGCGCGTGTTGAGATTTCGCAGCAATTGGGCGTCCCATTGCCGCCGCCGGACATGACGCCGAGCGAGTACCAGAAGTTCAACGGCATTGACCCTGAAATGGAGCGTCAGATCAGTGCAGCGGTTGCCATGCTGATGATGCAGCAGCAACAGCAGCAGATCGAGCAGCAGGGCGAGCAGGTTGATCCCGAGGCAGAAGCGGCGATGATGGCGCAAGAGCAGGCGATGCAGCAGGCCCAAGCTGACATGCAGCTAAAGGCACAGCAGGCGCAGGCAAGCGCACAGATAAAGCAAGGGCAAGCTGAGGCTGAGATCCAGATCAAAGCCGCTCAAGCGCAAGCGGACGCCCAACGCAAGGACACTGAGGCGCAAGCGCAGATCGAGTTAGAGGCCGCGATTGCGCAGGCAGATCAGGCGCGGAAGGATGCGGAGTCAGCGGCTAAAATTAACCGTGAGGGCCGCGTTGCAAAGCAAAAGCCTAAAAAATAACCCAAGATGTATTGCAATGGGGTCTAGTAGAAGGTATTTATATGTTATGCGCGGCCTAGTGCCGCCGTTGATTTCTTAGAGAACCCCCGCAGGCACCTCATGCTGTGGGGGTTTTCTTTTCCCGTGCAACAGTTGGAGCTTGCGATGACGCCGACCGATATGGCCCGAGCGGTTTTGCAGAAGCACAACATACGGGGTGTGAGCGCGGCCACGTTAGCGATGGCCGCACAAGAGTTGCACGGGGTTGTTACAGACTTCAGCTTGCGTGAAAGCCTACGGTTCCTTGCGGAACTGAAGGACGCGGGGCAGGGGTCGCCGTTTCATCTGACTGCTCAAGCGTTGCGTATGGCAGCGCCTCAGATGCTTAGATGATTAAAGACGCGCACGATCATGCGCTAGAGCGGTTCAGGGAGCGCCGGGCTGCAGCTGAAAAGAAGCTGCTAAAGAATGCCCCCAACATGACGCACGAAGAGCTGATAGCGGCGAAATACACGCTGCTGACGGTAGACGCGTGCATCCAAGACTGGACTGACGCGTTGCGGCTGATTGTTCGCACCGAAGAAGACTAAGCGACAGTCCCCTATTCTCAACGAGGAAAACTGAATGAGCCAACGGCTAGTGTGGCCCGATCCTGAAGTGATCGCGCCTTTCTTGCCGACCCCTTTGGGTTGGAAAGTTCTTGTCGTGCTTCCGCACGTCGAAACAAAGACAGATGGCGGTTTGCTGTTGCCCGACACGGTTCGCGATGACGCGACGATGGCCGGGACAGTAGGGCGCGTTGCAAAGCTAGGTCCGCACGCTTACGACCCCGAGCGCTTTACGCAGGGTCCGTGGGTTAAGGTTGGCGATTTTGTCGGGTTCAACACCTACGCCGGGGAAGTGAAGGAGGCCAAGATTGGCAACCAGCACGTTCCTGAAGGGATGAGGGACACCTCGACAGGTTATTTCCTGCTGAAAATGCGGGTGTTTAACGATGACGAGCTTTCGCTGGGTGATGCTGACCGCATGGAGGGTTGGATCTAATGGCCCGTAAAGAGAGCGAAGATGGGAACGCGGTCTTTGATGAGACCAGCCCTGAAGAATTACAGGCTTTGAAAGAAGCCGGATGGCAAATCTCCGACGACGACATAGCCGAGCCGGGCGACCCACAGGACCAGTCCGACAGGCACGCCGAGCAGGACGTATCCGCGTTCGAGCCAGAAGACGAAGAGCCGGACAGCGACGACGAAACGCTGGACGACGAGCTGGAGGAAGTCGAGACCAAACCCAAGCGCCGACGCAGACCGAGGGGTAAGCGTGGCAAGGGGCATACTGATGCTGGCCGTGCTGAATTAGACCGTTTGCGCGCTGAGAACGAACAGCTACGGGCGTATTCGGCTAATACGCAAGTAACAAGCTACCAAAGCCAAGTTACAGCGCACTTATCGGCTAAGCAGCGCGAAGTAGAAGCGCTATCGCAGCAGATGGTTGAGGCGCTGGAAAGCGGCGAGACAGCCAAGCACGTTGAGCTTCAGCGCAAGCTAAACGCGGCTCAGTATGAAGAACACCAGTTGCGGCAGGCGCAGGCACAGGCTGACCAGCAGGCGCAAGCGCTGGCACAGCAGGCGCAGCAAGCACAGCAGCAGCCGCAACAGCAAGCACCAAGCATCGACCAAGAGGCGATGGCCGACTTTATGGACGGCATTTCTGATTGGTACGGCCAAGATCAGGCCGCTTCACAGCAATTGCAGCGCATTGATAACGCGCTGGCTGCTGAAGGAACTTTTGAATACGGCAGCCAAAGCTACTTTGATGAGCTTGAGCGCCGAGCAGCCCGAGCGCTGCCAGACTATTTCGACCGCCAACGTGCGGAAGAAAATGCGGACAACGAGCCGCCGCGCCGCGCTAAGCGGCAGTCCGACGTGCTTCCGCCCAGTGGCGAGAGTCCACCTTCACGAAGATCAAAGCAAAGCGGGATTCGGCTTACAGCCGAGGACAAGCGAGCAATGGCTTTGTGGGGGTATGACCCTCGCGACGAAAACTCTGCACGCAGCTGGAAAGCTGCAAAACGACTAGCAGGACAGGAATAGCACAATGGCTAAAGCAGCCGCACGCCGGACACCATCCCGTCGCACAGCGACATCACGTTCTTTAGCGAAATCATCCAAGGACACCGCAGCACAATCTGTTGCCGCGACCCGAGCCGATGACACACGCGCCGCTGAGAGCCGCCCCGAAATGAGGCCGCGGGCTAGGCGAAGACAGGGACATGATGGCGTATTCCCCAATGTTCAGGCACTGCCTGGCATGGCGCAGCGATGGGTGCGGATACGTCTCGCAGGAGACGACGACTGGGATAATTTCGACCGACGACGCCAATCAGGCTGGGAGGTTCGCCCCTTGGATACGGTTCCTATGAACCAGAGGCCAACGGCAACGGGGCGCGAGCATCCAGTTCTAGCCAACGCATTTTTGGCGAGTGGTCACGTTCTCATGCACATGCCGGAAGAGTGGGTTCAAGAGGAACGCGAGGCTTTGGCCCAGCGCACTCAGGACGACGCTAATTCGGCGCTTCGACAATTCCGCGATGAAACTCCACTTGATGCGCGCCGAGAAGGCGACGAAATGATTGAGACGTTCAGTAACGATCAGGGTCTTGTCCCGCGCGGAGATTAAACTCGCCATACTATGTAGCGACTTGGAGTGACATTGCGGTCCTAAATGGACTGGAAAAATGGCTAATCCAAACTCGACTGAGGGTTTCGTCCCTGTAGATCATCAAGGCCAAGGTTGCCTTGAAACTAACGAGTACACCATTGCTCTCAACTACACGACTGCGATTCACCGCGGCGACCCAGTAAAGCTCTCCGGCACCGGCCGGAACATCGAGCTTGCTGCCGCTGGCGATAAGATCGTGGGTGTGTTTGCTGGCGTGGAGTACGACTTCGCTGAGGCCGCTCAGGGCGGCAACAACTTCTCTTACCACGGTAAGTTTGCTCAAGCTGAACTGAAGGCCGCACGGGCTTTGGTTTACGATGATCCGGACACGATCTTCCAGATCGCTGCAAGCGGCGCTTCGGGCATTAACACCGTTGGTAATAACTGTGACTTTATTCTTGGTGGCGACGCTGCGGCGGCTAAGCGCTACGGCAAAGGTACTGCGCAAGTGAATAGCGCGACTTTTGCAACGACTGCTGACGTGCTTCGCGTTATCGGCTTTGCTCGTACCGAGGATAATGACTCTGAATCTGACTATGCTCGTATGCTGGTCGTCATCAACGACGACTTCCATCAGCATAAGTCGCCTGTTGGTACTTAAGGGAGACTGACAAATGATTAATCGCTACAGTTTCCCCAAGCACCTGCTTGTTGGTCTGAACAAGGTTTTTGGTGATGCGTATGCTGACCATGAGCCGCAATGGTCCAAGATTTTCGACAACCCGAAGTCCACTAAGGCGTTCGAGGAAGATCAGGAAATCATTGGGCTGGGTCACGCCCGTCAAACAGCTGAAGGTGAGTCCGTCCAGTACGAGACTGCCGGTGAAGGCTCCACGACGCGGTACACCCACGTTAAGCTGACCCACGGCTTCCAGATCACCCGTGAAATGGTGGATGACAACCAATACCTGTCCATCGCTCCACGTCTGGTTCGCTCTATGGTTCGCGGTAACATGCAGACCAAAGAGACCCGTGCTGCCAACGTCTTCAACAACGGCTTTAACTCCAGCTACACGGGCGGCGACGGTAAGGCGCTTCTGGCGACCGATCACCCGAATGCACGTGGCACCTGGTCAAACAAAGCTGGTACGCCTGTAGACCTGTCTGAAGCTGCTCTGGAGTCCGCTCTGACGGCAATCAGCCAGTTTACTGACGGTCGCGGCATGAAGATTCTGGTGAAGCCAAAGATGCTGCTGGTTGCGCCTGCAAACGACTTCAACGCGTCTCGTATCCTTACGTCTTCGCGCGGTCGTGTTGGCAACAACCACAACGACAAGAACGTCATCTACGATGAGGGCCGGATCCCCGGTGGTTACTCTGTGAACCATTACCTCACCGACGATGACGCTTGGTTCATCATCACGGACCTGCCTGACACCTTCAAGCTGTTCCAGCGTCAAAAGCTGGAGCAAAAGCACATGGAAGATGGCGAGCGCGAAGTGTTCAAGTACTGGACCTCTGAGCGTTACTCCGTTGGCTGGACTGACCCACGCGGGGTCTACGGCTCCGAAGGCGCAGCATAAGCTGAGCTTTGATAGGGCGGCTCGAAAGGGTCGCCCTTTTCCTTTAGGAGACGTGCCGCATGTCGATGGTAACTTTTGATCCGCTCGTTTTGATTGACGAGGCGTTTGAGCGCGCCGGGTACAATCTGAGCATGGTCACAGGGCGACAGTACAATTCTGCCTTGGTGAGCCTTGAAATGGCTCTGATCGACATTGAAAACCACGGCACCTATCATATTCACTCGCTAACCGAGACGACCGCGACGCAAACGGTGATAGCGGGGCAGACGGCCTTCAACACGCCGAATGCTATGCGAGTTGTAAGCTCCATCGCGGCGACCGCTGCTGATGGCTCTGTAAGCGCGCTTGCGCTTGTAAGCCTGTCCCAGTTGCAATCCTTCGACGCCAGCACTGCGGCTGTGCCAACGCACTACGCGCAGACTGGCTCTCAGCCTGTGGCGGTCACGCTATGGCCGACGCCAACAGGTGAAGTAAGCCTTAACATCACAGGGCTAAAGTTCATTACCGGCCCTGACAGCGCTTTTGACGCTGTGATGCCTGTTCCTCGCCTTTGGTACGATGCGCTTGCTGCGTCTTTGGCGCTCAACCTGTGCCGTAAAACGCCTATGCCAGCCCGTGACGGGTCTTGGCAATCCACCCTAAGCATGTTGATGCAGCAAAAGGCTGAGGCCATTGAGCGCGCCCGACGTGAGACTTACGGGCGTGGCTCAATTAAAATTAATCCGAGGTAGCGCGTATGAGTCTAACTTACACAGCGCTCAAAAACCGCATCACCGAATACGCAATTGGTCAGACTGATAGTTCTGCAGAGTTTACAGCAGCGCTAGAGGGCTTCATCGACCAAGCAGAACAGCGTCTGAGCCGTGATTTGGTGGTTCCAGCGCTGACGCTGAACACCGACGTTGCGACATCGAACAGCGTGTCTGTGTTCAGCTACCCAAGTAACGCTGTTTACCTGCGTTCTTTGCGGGTGAAAAATGGCGCGCTGTTAACTAAGCGCACGTTGGAAGTCCTGCAATCGCTGGCTATTGGCCAGCCTGTTGGCGTGCCACGTGTTTACGCAGAGTATTCTACAGGACAGTTTATTGTCGCGCCGCCGAGCAATGGCGCGACGGACCTGACCGCGAGCTTTGCACGCCGCATCCCTGCCCTGTCAGTGGACAACAGCACTAACTGGTACTCTGAAAACGTGCCGGATTTGCTGTTGTGCGCCTGTATGGTGAACGCAGAGTCCTTCAATCAGAATGAACCGCGCCAAGCAGCGTGGGAGCAAACCTACAAAGATCGCCTCGCAAGCGCATTGCGCGAAGCTGACGGGTACGAGATCGACCGACACACCGGGGGCAATCCATGAGCGATACCAACACCACAAACCTAGCGCTGACCAAGCCAGCGGTGGGCGGCTCCTCCGGTACTTGGGGGACCAAGATTAACCTGAACCTCGATGTTCTGGATAAAAAGCTGACACAAAAGGTCAGCATTGACCTTGAGGTGGCGCTTGGCGGCGGTTCGGGGCCAATCGCCTTGTCCACCTCACAGCAACAGTTTTCCGTTCTTGAGTTTACTGGCACGCTGAGTGGCGCTGTAGCCGTAGAAACGTCTGCTGGGGCTGCCGGACACTGGGTTGTCCTGGACTCCACTGTTGGCGGTCAAACCGTCACGTTGCGCCCTACTGGTGGCTCTGGCGTGGACCTGACCGCAGGGCAGTACGCGCAGGTATTTTCTGACGGGACAAACATTGTTGAAACGGGGGCTGCAAGCGGCGGGGCAACCATTGCTGACGGCTCTGTAACGACAGCAAAGCTCGCGACTGATGCGGTTGCAACGGTCAAGATTGCGGATAACGCAGTCACAACGGCCAAGATTGCTGATGCGAATGTTACAGCGCTCAAGCTGGCAACAGATTCCGTCACAACATTAAAAATTGTAGACGACGCTGTAACCGGCGCGAAGATCGCGGCAAACACGATTTCTGGCACGGAGTTGTCTGCTGACCTGACGCTTGCTGACGTGACGCTGACGGGCATTGCAACACCCTCGCTCAACACCTCCACGACTTGGGATGTCTCCCTCAAGCAAACATGCTCGGTGACGGCTAGTGGCTCAACAACGGTCGCGCTGACCAACTTCAGTGGCTTAGCGGTTGGAACGCCGTTGACCTTAATCGTTGCTGACGCTTCTGGCGCATCGCTTGCGCTATCCGGCCCGACATTTAAATATCGCGATGGAACCGCGCCAGCGCTTAATGGGGTGTCGTCCAACGAAACCATGATTGTCAGCATGATTGTCATTGCAACCAACACACTCGCGGTAACGTCGGTGATCGTTAGCTAATGTTTTTTAACACGATGATGATGGGGTCGGGGTCGGAGCAAAGCTACACGTTTTCAGAAACCGGCAGCCTGTTTATAACTTTGGGCGCTTGGATCCCGGCTCACGAACCCGTTGCCGTTGCGACGTTTGCAGTTTCAGGCGATGGAAACACAGCATTAGCTGGCTATGCACACTTTGATGTAAACACCAGCAATGACCAAGGCGCTGTTGGTGTTTATGTGCGCAGTGGCAGCACATGGAGCCTTCAGGCCCAGCTTAACGGCGTCAATGCGAGCGCGCAATTTGGGTACTCGGTTGCTTTGTCTGAAGATGGCAATACGGCTTTAATTGGCGCGAAGTGGGACACAAGCAACCAAAGGCGTGGCGCAGTCCATGTTTTCACGCGCTCTGGGACAACATGGTCAGAGCAAGCCAAGCTAACGCCCTCAACGCAGTATCAAAGCGGGCTGGGTTTCCCCAAGTCTTTGGCGATTTCAGCAGACGGCAATACTGCTGTCATGGGCGCTTACGATGACAATACCTCGGGGTCAAACGTTGGAACCGTATGGGTCTACACCCGATCTGGCACCACTTGGACACAGCAACAAGCGATACACGACAGCGCAACGCTTGTGGAATTTGGGCGATACTGCGCCTTATCCTCGGACGGGAACACGCTTGCGGTTAGCGCGCTGTATAACAGCAGCAACGGCGACAATCATAAGGTTAGGGTCTTCACTCGCTCTGGCAACACATTCTCGTTTGCGCAGGACATCGAAACAAGCACCGGCTCCCTAAGTCGCCGTGAGGTTTATAGTATCTCCCTATCAAGTGACGGTACTTACATCGCTTACGGCGCGGCGAAGCTACAAAACCCAAACGCCGGCAACCAGACCAATGGCGGCGTACCTGTTTTTGTTAAGTCTGGAAGCACTTGGTCTGAAAGCACTACCGTGTTTCCGATCAGCAACCGCAATAGCAGCGATCTTTTTGGTTCAACCGTCTGCATTTCAGAAAACGGAAAGACCTTAGCAATCGCGTCCCCTGCCTGCGACAAAGGAGGCACTAACGAAGGGGCGATTTACATATTCAGCCGGTCTGGCGCGGTTTGGTCTGAAGGCCAGTTGCTTCAACCAGCAGCCAACATGACTAATAACCTATTTGGAAACGATGCCTGCTTGGCGTTGTCCTACGACGGACGCACCGTGATAGCCGCAACCTCGGGCTTTCACGACGACGCGAGTGTATTCACGGCTGCTTGAGCGGCCTGCGCGACAGAAATTTCAGCAGCAAACGCGACGCATTTATTGCCCCCACCTAATCAAGCAGAACCCGCCGCATCAAGCGGCAGAAGGAAAACCTTATGCTCCTTGCTAACTCAAGCGGCACCTACGATGCCGACTACACCTCTTTGACCTACAAAACCAACTATCGCGCCCAAGAGAGCGGGACTGTGCAGTGTTACATCGCTGGCACGGCTACGGTTGACGTGCAAATGCGCAGCCAAAGTGACGCCCCCTGGCTAACCGTTCACAGCTTTACCGAAAGCGGCGCACAAGAAATCCGGCTGATGCCGGAGATGCGTATATCCGCAAGCTCTGTGACTGGCGGTGACGCCAAAGTCTGGCTCGTTGAACGCTAATTCCAAATAAAGGATCTAAAAATGAGTCTTATCGTTCCCGGTCTCGGAAAGACAATTACGCCGAAGCGGCGTCGCCTTAGTCCAAAGACTAAAATTATCGGAAGGGGCAAGGTCACAGCCAATCCTTACGTCACAGACAACAAGCCCCGGCCTAAGTTGGGCAGTAAGCCTCGGGGCGGAAAAGTTACTCCACCCTCCGGCGTCGTCAATGACAAGCCTCGTCCAAAATCAGGCGGGCGAGCGATACCTCGTCCCCCACGCATGGAAAAGCCTTCGCCGCGTCCTGTGAAGCCCAAGATTCCTACCGCTGCTAAGCCAGCATCCTCTGGTGGTGTCAAGCGTCGTCCACGTCCAGCAGCAGCAGGCGCAGCAAACAAGCCCAAGCAGCCAGTCAGAGCGCCAACGAACCGCCGCATCACGGCCTCCGGCAAGCGCTTTGGTGGACGCCCCAGTCCCATTAAAGCCAACAGCGGCAAGAAGTACGCCGCCCCCGGCGGCTCGGCACCGTCGAGACCCAGTCGCAAAAAGTCCACCTTCGGCAAGAAGTACGAGGGGCCCTTGCGCCCCGGTATTAGACCGTCGAGACCCAGTCGCGCTACAGCCCCCGTCAAGCGCTATGGCTACGGCAAACGCCCCATGGGTTTGCTGTCACGCCGCCCACGCGGTCGCAGATAAAGGAGTCAAACAATGCCAATGGTTAACGGAAAAAAATACCCTTACACAACTGCCGGTATGAAGGCAGCAAGGGCAGCCGCTAAAAAAGCAAAAAGCCCAATGCGCAAGGCGACTAAAGCTAAAACCGTGAAGAAGCGGAAGTATTAATATGCCGCGCGGCCTCTACGCTAACATCAATGCGCGTCGCAAAGCCGGCACGTCTCGCCCTAAGTCCCGCTCGACCATCAAGCCTTCTGTTTACAAGGCCATGAAGTCAAAGACGGGCAAGTTCAAGCCAAAGAAAAAGTAATGCCAGCGCGCACTCGCACCCCAGCCAAAGGCAAGCGTTTCGTCAAAGTGACGAAATCTGGCCGGAAAGTTTCATACGGTCAGGCGGGCAGGGCGAAAGATGGGGGTGATCGTATTCGCCCCTCGACAAAAAAAGGTGACTCGTACTGCGCCAGGTCGGCTGGGCAAATGCGCAAGCACAAAAAAGCAGCCCGTGACCCCAATTCGCCACTCAGGCTATCCCGCGCCAAGTGGAAGTGTTCTGGCACCAAAAGCCGCAGGAAGTAGCTGAAATGTCCGTTGATCGCCCCCTAAGTCGTCCGCTGGTTGTCGTCAAGAACGCAGCACAGCCACTGCTGTATCCTTTGGCTCGCCCTTTAGTGCGCTCGGCCTTGTACTCGACCAGCGCCCTCACCCGCTTTGCCGTCAACGGCGTCGAAGCAGCCTTGGCCCTCGACTTCATCGGCAGCGAATACCGCACGGCGAACACGGCAACCACCTTCGCCGACGCCTTCATGGGCAACAGCCCCCGCCTCACCTACAACCCCGGCTCGGCCAGCTCGTCACAGAGCACGATGACCAACTCGTCGGGACACCTCGTCTGGGCTCCGCATAATTTGTTGGACTACAGCGAGGACTTTTCCAACGCTGCGTGGTTGAAAGTGGGAACCGTTGCTATCGACAGCACCTTGGTCACAGGGCCAGACGGTACGCCATCAGGGCGCAGGGTGTTGAATTTGAATGCGGCCTCTGGCGATAGACTTGCCAGCACCGTATCTGTCACGAACACCACTATTACAGGGAGTTTCTGGGTTAAGGGCGATGGCGCTAATATCGGCAAAGACGTTTTGATGTATGTCAAAAGAAGCGGCGGCACTTTTGCGGGGAGTGCTAACGTCACTCACACTTTGACATCTGAGTGGGTGCGCCTTGACGCCACCTTCACACAACTACCTGATAACACGGGAGCTATTGTTGTCTTAGGAAGCCCGTCAACAAACTCTGCCTCTGAAGTTCTGATCTACGGCGCACACCTCTACCGCTCCGACCTCGGCGGCATGGCCCCAGTCCCCGGCGCTGTAGGCGACTTCCAATACTACGTCCCCACCAACGGTAACGCTGAATACCTGCCTCGGGTGGGTCATCACGTTTACAACGGGTCAACGTGGGTGAACGAGGGGCTGCTGATCGAGAGTGAAGCTCGGACGAATTTGATCCAACACTCGGAAGATTTTACTTCTGTATGGGCAAAAACCGCATCAACAGCACCGCCAACTGTTACGTCAACTGGGCCTGATGGAACTACATCTGCGACAAAACTGGGCGACAGCGGAGCGGGGGGGACTGGTGCACCTCGCATAGACTATGGCGTTACTGTAGCAACAAGCACCACCTACACATACTCTGTGTTTGCCAAGGCTGGTGATTTGTCTGACATTCTTCTTTATGTCGGCAATTTTACATCTCCTGCAAATAACGGCTATTATTTTGATTTAGCGAACGGAACGTATTCTGCTTACGCAGGCACACCGCCAATCACGCCGCTTATGGAGGATTTTGGCAATGGTTGGTATCGTTGCTCCATTACATTCACAACGGACGCCGTAGATACATCTGGGACTTTGCAGATTTATGTTGCTGATGGAACCAATTTAACCCTTCCCTTAGACAATACATCAAATGTCCTAATCTACGGCGCACAATTCGAACAAGGCCAAGTGGTCAACGGAACCCCTGTAGACGCCCCCACCCCGTCCAGTTACATCCCGACGTCCGGCTCGACGGTCACTCGGGGCGGTCAGTCGCTCACGGTGCCACCTGCGGAGTTCGGGTGGGATAGCTCCGCCGTCTCGATCCAGATGGACGGGCGGATGACGTATGCGGATGAGGGCAGAGGCGGAAGCTTGAACGGTGGTTCCGGGGAGGCTGTGTTCTATTTGTGGAAGACAGACAGTTCAAACTACGTAGAAAACTACCTTGACACTTCGGGTACACGCACTGGTACGCCATTTGCCATCCAAAAAGCAGGGGGCATCAGAGACTATCCCGCTACACCTAGTTACTACTCCCCCGGCATCCTCACCCCGTTCAACATCGCCTCCCGCCACGGTTCCACCTTCATCAACGGCGCAGTGGACGGTGTGGCACTGACTGCGGACACCACCCCCACGGCACTGCCAGACCTGTCCAACACGGACCTCCAGATCGCCTACGACTTCATGGGCACCATCGGGACGTTCCGGCAGTTCGCTGGTGACATCGGGGATGCTGGACTGGTCACGGCGACCAACCCAAGCACTGAGCCAACCCT
>Ga0208428_1000964_pt1 | contig 12456 bp, 12 predicted proteins | sample DEB08_DNA_11_FD_184535 | JGI IMG/M metagenome (GOLD analysis project Ga0208428, IMG submission 184535) | Aqueous microbial communities from the Delaware River and Bay under freshwater to marine salinity gradient to study organic matter... | ecosystem: Environmental > Aquatic > Marine > Coastal ... | reverse complement strand
GCTATCAATCTTATTAAATAAAGTTTTCATTCTTTCTGCGCAAACTTTTTCATGATAAGATATTCTTATTCCATTATGATCTTCTATGTTTGAGTGAAGTTTTTTTTTAGGCACCTTCACCTACCTTTCTGCAAAAATAAGTAACATATAATTCTTCTTCGTTAAATCTTTGAGAATTATAATTAATGACTTCTACAGTTGCGAGTGCGCCTGCTTTATTACAATCACTCCATGTATTAAATTCCATAGGTGACATTGTAGGTGTGTTACAAAACCCTGTGATAGCCGAACAGATAGTATAAGCTAACACAAATTTCATTGCTATGATTTAGGATTGTCTGATTTAACTTTAGCGATAGCATCTTTCCAGTTAGTAGTACCATTAACCTTATCCCAGTATTGCATATCAAGTTGATCTTGAATTGATGGATAAGCAGTTGCTCTATCTCTTTGATATTGGTTAGCATCATACTCTGCTTGTACCTCTACCATTTTAGCTTCTATGTCAGCTACTGGTATTGGTGTTGTTCCATTATGCCATTCTATTTCACAAGTGTTAATATCATCTCCTCTTACAATTACTTGTGCATTAGGATTTATTTTAAGTATTGCTTCTATTATCATCCTGCGATCTCCATAAGTGTAATTGTAGATTTTATGCCTTCTGGTTGACAAGAAATTATATCTCCAGCAGTATAAGCTCTTGCTTGTGTTTTATATGTTAGTGAATTTGTTGAAGATGGAGTATCTAAAAAATTTAAATTATTTCTATCATACCTTTGTACGGAACTTGCACCTCCTATAGAAAGAAAGTTTTCATAAGCTTGATCACCACCATATATTGTAGTGCTGTCTCTTAATATTTTTATTGAAGAACCTCCACTAGCTGATGCTTCTTGAAGTTTATTTGCTTGATTAACAATAACATAAATTTTATTACTTGTTGAACTAGGAGTTATTGAAGCTGTAAGATTTGTGTCAGTATAACTTGTTGTGTTATTATTCACTTGAGCAACTGTAGTTGCAAAAACAACTTGCAAAACCTTACCACCTACACCAGCTGGTAATGATGTTACACTAGATAAAGAATTATTATTTAAAGTTATTATTGCCATACTATACTCCTATTAGTGCCTTTACCTCAGCTTCGGTTAATCCTAAGTCTAAAAGTTTTTGTTTGCCAGATGCTTTTTTAGTTTCTGCATTTGCTTCTGCATCTTTTAATTCTTGTATCTTTGCATCTACTTCTGCTTTAGTTGGTTTTGTAATTGAACTATCAAGCACTATAATATTTTCATAAGTCATTCTTTGGTCGTTAGGAATTTTATTTCCATTGTCATCTTCTTTTCTCCAACCAAACCATGAGCCATTGTGTAAAAGTGCTAAAGCTAAATTAAGATATTCTTTATCTGTCATTTTATGTATCTCCTAATCTTATAAATCTAACAAAACTTCTATCTTTACTTGTGTCTCCACCTAAAGTTATTGAGCCATCATTTTCTAAAACGAATTTTGCTTTGTGAGTAGATGTGTCTGTTACATCAAATATGTAGTCTGCATAAACAAATGTGTGTTGTACAGCTATATCTTCAACATGATTACCTAATTGTACTCTATCATTATAAGATGAATTATTTTGCGTAGTTCTAATTCCTAATACATTAAATCTTGATGTTGTGTTATCTCTAACTAAAAAAAATCCAGCAGTAATATAATAATATCCTGTTGATGGAAATGTAAATACACCTGAAGAAACTGACATAGCACTTCCAAGTAGACCAGCACCATCTGTGTCATTTCTTTCCCAAGTTCCTGTTATATCATTAGTTCCACCAGCATAATTGGCATCAGCAATTATTCTCCATTGGTCTATCATTGTAATTCCACCTAATGGTGGAACATCAAAAGTATTATCGCCTCTTAAAAAGGTTGTAGCATCTTTAGTTCCTGTTGCTGTTAGCTTTGCAAGTGAAACTGAACTGTCAGCTAGTTTAGCAGTAGTAACTGTGCCATCACTAACTGATGTAATTAATCCAATTCCATAATGTAAAATAAAATCACAAGTAGATGTTCCTGCAACTGCTGTTCCAAAATCTATTGTTGAACCAGATACAGTAAAGTTTCCAGCTTGAACGACACCATTAATACTAACTAATAATGTGTTCGCACTACTAGGTGTAAAATTACTTCCACCTTTTTGTAATGTATATGATGAACTGCCATCAAAGGTAATGTTATCCAGTACCTCTACATTACTTATTTTATCTGTATCTCTACCGATATAAGCCATTACTCTCCACCTCCATTATCTATTACTGTTCCACCATCTGCTATCCATTCTTGTATTGCTTGGTAATCTGTGTTTGCTGTGTCTAATGGTACAAAAATTATTGAAGAATTTGTATAAGTTACTTTATAACTAGAAAATTCGTTTGTTGTACCACTATAATATTTTTCTACTGTATTAATCATTTTTTATAACTCCGCACTAAATAACATTTTACCACTACCAACAGTTTCTACTCTCCCACAGTCACTTCCAGAACCAGTTAAACCACTATCTATTGTTGTTGCATGAGGTGAACCAGCTTGAAGTCCACTAAATCCACTAAAGTATCTAACACTTCCATTATGAAACACTCTGTAATTATTAGTACCAGATGGTGCTGAAGCACTTGGAGAAGTTCTCATTTCTACTGGAAAATGCATAATAGTATTATTGACTTGGTCTTGATACCACCACATAATACCTAAAATTTGATTACCAGTAGCATGAACATAATAATACCTCTGACATCTTTGTAAATTCACATCATAAGGCAAGAACTCAAAATCAGATGCTGATGTTCCAATTTCTAATTGTACTCCTGTAACATACCATTCGTTAGCTGTGCTATCTGCAAGGTTGACTTGACCAACTGCTGAATTAGCTTGTGTCCAGCTATTCCAAGAAGTATTTAAAGTACCAGAAGTCCAGTTTGTTCCAGCTGCAAGAACAAAATTTAATTGTAAACTTAAAGCATTATCATTATCAAAAGCACCAGTTGTATCTCCAGCAAAAGTTATAGTTTTCTTTTCCCAAGTTGATGCTGAAGAAATTGTGTAAGTTTTTGAAATTGATCTAGCATTATCTTGATCATATAAATAAATAGCATAAGTTCCAGTTTTATTTGATTTAACCCAGAATGATAAAGTTAAACTTTCAGCAGATGAAGTTCCTTTTTTAAGATATTGTAAATTTTGACCTTCAAATAATTGTTGAAATCTTACAGAATCAGCAGCACTTAAAGAACTATCAGCAGTAGTACAATCCATTTTTAAAGATTTTGCAAAACCTTGACCAGTAGGTACATCAGTAGATTGTGATTGTGTCCAAGTTCCAGCAGAGGATATTAAAGTTTTAAACCTATCAACTGTTTGGTAACCATCTCCAGTTATAGAAGCTGTTGAAGTTCCTCTTTGAGCAATACTCATATCACCATTGATGATGATGTTTTTAAATGCTGATTGATTTGGTGTTGCTCCAGCTCCTAAACTATCTGCTACTAATTTTGTTATTGCCATCTTATGTATCTCCTAATCTTGTAAATATAAAATAAGTTCTGTTTGCATTACTATCTCCTTGTAAAGATGTTCCACCAGCAAAAGAAACTTGTCTAAATAAACATTTATGAGTTGAGGTATCTGTTACATCAAATATAAATTTTGAAAATACTGTACCTCTATTAGAGTCAGAATCATTTTCTCCAAAAACACAAGCAGCAGCATCATTATAAGATGAGTTATCTGTTGTAACTTGTGTTTTTATTTCACAACTTGTATCTCCAGCAACATTTATAAAAACACCAAATGCTTCTATACTCCAAATTCCTGTAGCTGGAAAAGTAAATATACCAGATGATTGAGTTACTTGTGATCCTATTTGACCATATCCACTAGGAGAACTAACTGCTGATAAATTTGCAGATATAGTTGCATCACTTCCTCCAGTTAAATTTGCAGTTAATCTAAATGTTGTTACTGATGTAATTCCACCTAAAGGTGGTGTATCAAAAGTATTATCTCCTCTTAAAAATGTAGAAGATGATTTAGTTCCTGTTGCAGATAATTGAGATAAACCAACAGAACCACTTGGAGGATTTACTGTTTGAACGGCTTTACCTAAAAATACACAGTACATATCATCTGATGCAGATGTAGCACTTGTTAAAGTTAATGTTGTACCAGATGCAGTATAAGCAGTTGTAGGTTCTTGTCTTACAAAGTTTATAAATAATGCAATTTCATTTTCGTTAGTTACAGGATTATCAAGTGTGTAAGATGTAGTCGCACTTGTAGTGAAGTCTTGCTTAGCAAAACTTGTGTAACTTAATGCAGGTTGGTTTCCTATAAACGGCATTAATCTCCTATGTACTTATTGCATCTACAGTTGATACCCAAACATCTAAAGATGAAGCTGTGTCTGATATAACTTTTAAAGCATCACCAGATTGAACAACAAACTTTGCTCCTCCATCTAATACTTGTAATGATGAACCACTTGGTATTGGTGCATCTTTAACTAAATAAATATCGTTAGAACCATCATTAATATATACAGATGCTACAACAGCAGATGCTGTTACATTTGAAACTGATATACCAACTACAGTATCATAACTGTCAGCAGTAAATAAAGTTGCTGCAGATGTTCCTACATCATTTGATGTGTATCTTCTAAAGTTCTGTGCCATATATACTCCTTATTATAAAGCGATTGCCATTGCAATACTAAATCCATTAGTTGCAAAATTACTTGTGTCTACTGCTTCTACATTATTCCATGCAGAGCCATCCCAATATTTAAGTACATTACCAGTAGTATTGAAATATAATGCTCCATCAATTAATGCGTCTCCATCATTATCTGTTGCAGGATCGCTAGCTTTTGGACCAAGATACCTGTCATCAAAATTATCGTATGCTAATTCAGCAGCAGCTTGAGCCGTTTGAGCTGCCGTAGCCGAAGTCGCAGCATTGGTAGCTTGAGTAGTTGCCGTAGTAGCAGATGAAGCAGCATTCGTTTCAGAAGTCGATGCGTTTGAAGCAGAAGTTGAAGCAGCACTTGCACTTGATGCAGCATTGGTTTCAGATGTTGAAGCATTTGATTCTGAGGTTGCAGCAGCAGAAGCAGATGAAGCCGATGCCGTAGCAGAGTTAGCAGAGTTGGTAGCTGAAGTGGCAGATGCCGTAGCAGAACTAGCCGAAGCAGTTGCACTCGTAGCAGCCTGTGTAGCAGGAGCATCCCAAGATGAACCATTGTAAAATCTAATATCGTTGTCTGTTGAATTATAGTACATCGCACCTTCAACAAGAGCATTACCATCATTGTCTAAAGTTGGATCACTAGCTTTAGTTCCTAAAAATCTATCATCGAAACTATCAAAACTGTTGGCAGCATTAGTAGCTGATGTAGCAGCATTTGTCTCAGATGTTGCTGCGTTGGTTTCTGAAGTGGCTGCATTGGTTGCAGATGTAGCTGCAGCAGTAGCCGAGTTAGCTGCATTGGTTGCAGATGTAGTAGCCGATTCTGCGTCTACCAATAAAGACCATTTAGCACTATCTGTGTTTGTAGTTAATGGCTCAGATCCAGAAGATGTATGAGCAGTTAAGCAAATAAAAATATTATTTGTTGATGTATCTTTAACTATATCTCTAACTTCATAAGCAGTTGATGCAGACCAATCTCCTCTGAAAGTTCCAAGTTCTTGTGTAACAACAAGTTCTCCAGCAGAATCAAAACCAAATACTTTATTTGCTCTATCAGTATCACCAATAGTAAACTCAGTAGAGTTCATTGTATTTGTTCTTGAAAGTTTAATAGATCTATCAACTTCTTCTTGAAGTTGTTGGATTGCCATCATCGATCTATCTAATCCTTCTTCATGACTTTCAGCAGGGAATGGATCGTTAGCAATATAATCAATCGCTTGTGTTTGTGGTGATGCTCTTCTTATAACTACAGTTTCTGTTCCACTTGGAATATTACCAGATGTAAATACAACAGTTCCCCCATTAGCATTTCCTGCACCTGTAACTGTATAGTGAGTAGTTAAAGTTTTAACTGTTTCAGTTGCTGTTGCATCCCTAATAATTACTTGAATATCTGCGTCTGCAAAGATTTTAAAAGTATAGTTGAAGGTATCAAGTGTACCATTTCCAGAGTACGAATTTTTTACTGTAGTCGATGATATAGTCATATGCTAAAAACCTTTAAACAATGTTGATGGTTTTGTAAATAAATATTCTTGTTTATATTCTTTTTTAATCATTATTTCTACTCTTTATTGGTTAAATTCTGGAACTATTGAACCTGGTTTCATGTAATATGTTTGACCTCTTTTTTCACTATGATTTGCTTTCATTCTCTCCCAATATCCAGGATCTAAAAACTCTTTAATTTGGTAGCCAATTAAATAATCATATGCTGCTTTAGTGTAATATAAATTTAAAAAAGGTGTATGACCTTCAACTAATTCGTAAAATTTTTTACCTGCTTTTTTAGGTTCATTCATAGCTTGAACCATATCAAAGAATTTTTTTATATCTCCTGCAGTTGGTCCAAGAGCAGTTTCAAATATACCATTTCCATATTCATTTTGTATTTCACTAATTAAGAAATCACCATAAATACCACCACCACCACCTTGAGCAAAGGATTGTAAAATAACACCTTTTTTCTTAGGATCTCTAGGTGATCTACCTCTAATCATATCTTTAGTTGTCATTGCTATATATCCAAAAATAGTACCCATAATTACAAGACTTGTTAAACCTTTTAACATTGGCAAACTACCTTCGTCTGCTCCATAAGAATATAATTCTCTACCAATAATTTTTTTCCACATACTAATAGGGAATCCTTTAAACTGCATAATAAATCTAATAGTCTCTCCCATTGGAGTACCTTTTTCTAGACCCTGGTTCATAATTGCTCTAGTTGCAGCATCTGGTTCTGGAGATCCATGCATACCTTGATCTACTAAAACATTTCTCCAGGTTAACTCTAAATCTTTTTTAAAATTTCTTATTTCTCTTTGAGATAATTTTCTACCAACATAATTAATAATAACTTCATCTGCTATTTCATCAACACCTTCTGCAGTTAAATATCTTTTATTGTCAGATGCTAAAGTTTCAATTGAACGAAGCATATCCCACTTACCTTCATCAATACCATATAAAGTTAAAAAATTTCTTTCTCTTAAATCTAGATCTGAAAATTTTGTGCTAGTCTGCATTCCATAATGTCTAGATAATCCTAATATCATTGAACTTTTTAATCTTGACACCCAACCATTTAATGAGTTCCATTTAAAAAATGTATTTTGTAGTTCACCCATTTTACCCCAACTATCATTACCTGCAGCATAGACATTACCTCTATAAGCAGTAGCAGAATAAGAGTTACTTACTACTTGTAATACTTCCATTGCAGCTTTATCGTTTGCATTAAATAATCCTGTTAATGCTTCAAATAAACCAGTTAATAATCCTCTACCTTGAAAGTTTGTACTACCCATGTATTGAGGTAAGTCACCAAAAGAAGTAATAGGTGTCATACCTAGTCTTGCCATTGCTCCTGTTGATCTAACAACCATACCTACTTTTGCTAAAACATCATTTGATATACCATTAATACTTCCATCTATTTCTTTAAATTCATTTTCAAAATTTTTAAAATTTAATTTATTAATTTGTTTAGGATCTTCACTTTTGTATTTTTTTCTTAACAAAGCTAAAATTTTTTCTAAAGTATCTTTAGGATTAGTTCCAAGTGTTTGCATTAATGCAATGTTTCTTGTGCTAGTCGTGATAACACCTAATACATTTTCTTTTAAGGAAGGTTGTCCAAACTTAACACTATATTCTTGTCTACTAGCAGAGTTTTTAAAATGTAAAACTCTTGATGCGTTTAATCTATTAGTTACATTTTTTGTACCAAAAACACTTCCTGCACCATCATGTTTTGTGTGATCACCAGACATTAAACTATCAAAAACACTATCTAATATTTTATCTATTTCTTTAGGATCATTTACATTTGGAAAAGTTCTTTTTAAATCTAATCTTGGTTTTACATATTCTCTCCACGCAACTCTATGATCTCCAATAATTTTAGAACCATTTGCAGCTCTAGCCATTTTTTCTGTATCGTGAGACATTCTTGTAATCCAATCATCTATCTCACCTATGTTTGCTCCTAAGTCATTTAATTGAGTTCTTAAATCTGATTGTATTCTAACTAAAACTTTTGCAATTTGTGCAGCTTCTGCATTACCAGAAATTAAACCTTTTATTTCATCCATTATTTCTAAATCCATTTTACCAGAACTAAAAGCATCCCAGGCAGTAGGTGATATATCATTAATTAATTTAAAAAATTTAGTTATATACATTTCTTCTGAAGCAGTTTGTCTTGATCCAATAGAATCTCTAGCAATTTTAGAAAATTTTTGACCACCAACTAATATTGATAAAACACCTTCTTCTGGTGTTAATCTAAACTTAACTCCAGACGCAGCAGATAAATCTACGGCATCTATTATTTTTTGATAAATATCTATAGCCTTCATATTGTTGTCGGCTAAGTTTCTTTTTTTTAATGCTTGTTCGTATTCAAATTTATCTATAATTTCTTTTGCTAAAATTTCGTCTGTTTTTATTTGTGCTTTTTCAAACTTACTTTCATTAATTTTTATTTTAGCTTCATCTAAAATTTCATTAATTTGTTCATCAGATATAAGATCACCAGTTAATCTTTTAACTTCTTGAAAACATTTAGATATTCTTTTTATATCTGCCATTAACTGTTCCTCTTAGTACAATAAGTTCCTGCTTCTATAGCTTCTCTTATCTTAGTTTTATTTTTTATATTGTTATCTATTTTTTCTATTTCAGCTTTGTTTTCAGATATTGGAGCAATATCTTCATCTTTAATATCTAATTGTTTTTGCCTAACTTTAGTTGATGCATTAAGATTTTCTGCTTCTGTTTCTATTTCGGAAGTTACTTTTTCTCTTCTTGTCAACTCTACTTCAGTAGTTGGTTTTTTATTGTTAGCATTAATACCTTCTTTTTGTTCTTTTAGTTTGGCTTCATCGTTTGCTTTTCTTTTAGCTTCGATTAAATCTCTTTCTGTTTTTTGTAGGTTTCGCAAGTTCTGCAAGTAAACTTTTGCAGACTTTCTGTCATTATTATCTAAAGAATTTTTATACAAACTTTTATACTCTACAATTTGTTGTTCTAATTTATTTAATCTTTCATCACCTATTCTAGTTTTTTCAACTATAACATTTCCAGTATCTACTTTCTCTCCTTTTAAAACTTTACCAACAGAATATCTTAATAATGCTTGTTGATTTTCTGGAGAGATAGCAGCAAGTTTTTGATAGATATTTGGCTTACCTCTTTTTTCTGCAATAAAATCACCTATTCTTCCAAAACCAACATGAGCTGCAGAACCTATAAATCCACCTACTGCTATGTTTGCAAAAGAATCATATACATCATAATTAGCTTGCTCTGATTTTGCTACACCATAAACAAGAGGTTCAACTGCAGTATTACCAACAAAACCTTCAATAAAACCTTTTTTCATTCTAGCAACATTTTTACCAGATCTTGCTACCATATTTGCAAATCTTGTTTCACGAACAATTGGAACAAATGATGCTGCAAAATTTATTGGATCTAAAAAACTTGTACCAAGAGATTCTAAAAAGAAAAAACTTTTAGCAAGTTTACTATCTGGACCTCTAGAAATAATTTCTGCTCTTTCGTTTTCTAATTTTTTTCTTTCAACTAAATAGTCAACCAAACCTGCTCTAGTATCTTTTTCAAAAACTAAACCAAGATCTCCATATTGTTTGTTTAATTCATCTCTATCTAAATATTCACTACTTGATTGATATGCTTGAGTTTGTTCTATAGATCTAAATACAGAAGATGTAGGATTGTAGTTCCAGGCATTCATAAATGTTGCGCCTGCAGTTTCCCAAAAACCACTTTTAGTTTGATTGTATAAAGAACCTATTTCTTGTTCGGATGTTTCAAAACCACCTAATCCAAAATTTATCATAGTATTAGTCTTTGTATGCTTTTTTAAATTTTTTCTTTATAACTTTGTCATTCAAAACTTTAACATTTGTGTGATGATATTTTGCATACAATTCCATTGCTTTCTCCATATTACCATCTAACATTGCTTTTATTAAAGCATCAGTTCCTTTTTGTTGTTGTAAGTTAATTAAAAATAATTCTTCTTGTTGTTCGTAAGTTAATTTTCTAGGATCATTATGTTCTTTAGCAGATTTAACCCAACTAGGAACAGCTTGATTTTTAGCTTCATATAAATTTATAACTCTTTGTAATCCTGTTTGAAAAGCAGAACCGTCTTTATCACCATCACCTGTTAGCATTTTAAACTGAAAATCTCCTGCAGCAGTAGAAGATTGATTGTATAAATTTTTTCCTTTACCACTTTCTATATCATGAACAGCACTAATAAATTTTTGTAAATTACTTTGAGATTCTTCGTTAGTAATATTATCACCTAATACAATTCTTTTTCCAACAGTAATATTAACTTCAGATGCTTCTGCTTTTGATACAAATAAACTACCAACAGTATCAACTGCACTTCCTAATGTAATACTTTCTCCACCTATGTTTTGATTTTCATCTGAAGGTAATTCAATATCTAAATAACCTAAACCATCACTCTCATCTACTAAAATTATATCTTCTCCTGTTACTGGATATTTTAATTCTGTACTCATAATACCTTTATTATTTTCAGTAGGTGTAAAGAAAATTTCTACTTTATCACCATTTGCATTTACAATAGGATATGTTCCATTTGCAAACTCTGCGTAAACAATAGCACCTGTCATGTCACTATTATTTAAAACAATACTATTATTTTTTATAGTTGATAAAACTCTATCTCTTACCTGTTCTTCAGTTAAGTTGTCTATTCCTGCAAATTTAGCAAAATGCATATAACCATCTTCACCCATAACTTTATCTATGTAATCAGTATTTTCTATGTTTAATAATACTGCTTCCATTTTTTGTTCTAATAAAATTGTATTAGTTCTTTTACCATTAACATCTACTGGTATCATATAAGTTTCAGATGCAGGTATTCTATAATCGTTTAAAAAATCTTTTGAAGCAGATTTAACTGCATCACCTATACTCATTTTTTCATATTTGATTCTTTCTAATGCTGCTTTATAAATAGTGTCTCGCATCGTTTGTAAAAATTCAGTTCTATTTACTGATCCTTCTGGTTGACGTTCAATAACATTTTCATAACCTTCCATTTCTTTTACAATTTTTTGTTTTATAGAATTAAATTTTTCACCTTCTGGTAATCCTTCTTTTACTAAATTTTCTAATGCTTTTAGATCTTGAGTGTTTGCAGATAAAATAGATTTTTTTAATGAAACACTATTTGTGCTTAAAGCAGTTATGTAATCTAATGGAAGTTTAACGTCTGTTAATTGATTTAAAACTTTACCCATATTTTCATTGCCATACATATCTTGTGTAAACATCATAAAATTAATTTTATCTTGAGCTGAAGTTTCTGGATCTGTAAGTGTTGTTTTTATTTTATTAATTTCTTCATTAGTTGCAACTCTAATAGAAGTTTCTGGTATTTCTAATGATCTTTGTTTTTCTTTAAGAATTTCTATTAATGCAGTTTTTTTACTTTTAATAAGATTAGGATCTGTCTCTGCTTCTAGTTCTTGATAAGCAAGTTCTACTTCTTCATCAAATGTTTTTATAAAACCAACAGGATCACTATTAAGAGCTTTCTTTTTATTTTTAACTAAATCTTTAATGTATTGTTCATTTTCTTGACCCTTTATTTCTCCATGTAGTTCATAACCTTCTTTTATAAAATCATCTGCAACATCATCTGTCATAGATAAAGGAGTGTTTAAAAGAACATTATTATTTACTGCACGATCTTTATTTAAAGTTTCTTCTGCAATCATTGCATTAACTGTTTTTGTAGGAAGAACTAATGAAGCAGTATTCATATCAAAAGAACTTTCTTTACCTACTGCAATTTTAGCAAGATGATCTTCGTATTCAATTTTAATCATAGGTGCTATAGTTATTTTAGCTTTTTCTATAAGTTTCATTCTTGAATCATAATTTAATCCTACAAAATCTTTTTCATCCATTAACATCGCTAATGCTTCTCTAGGATTGTTAGAGATCATTTTTTCTGCTTCTAAAAATTTTATTTCATTAGGTATTCCTGCGATTAATCTACCAAGAATAGCATCTGAAACTTTACCTTTATAATTTGTTGTATATAAATCTTCTAAATCTCTACCTAAAACTGCATAGTCAAATCCTTCATCAGTATCTATGGCAGTTATCATTAACTTTTGT
>Ga0208428_1000958_pt1 | contig 12502 bp, 17 predicted proteins | sample DEB08_DNA_11_FD_184535 | JGI IMG/M metagenome (GOLD analysis project Ga0208428, IMG submission 184535) | Aqueous microbial communities from the Delaware River and Bay under freshwater to marine salinity gradient to study organic matter... | ecosystem: Environmental > Aquatic > Marine > Coastal ... | reverse complement strand
GCGATAGCTGGTGATGCGCTTGACACAGATGATGACGGCGTAATAGACCTTAGCGTGGCTGGTCTTAATGCCAACAGCCTCGACGACGCATCTAGCGATCTTGTCTTGGTCTGGGATAACGACGGCTCCTGGACGACTGCCTCTCTTTCCGATGTCGGCTCTGCTGGAACCTCTGGTGTACTGAGTATCACTTCTAATAACGGTTTGTCAGTGAACGCTAATGCCACTGGGGCCGTTTCAATAGAGCTTGACACCTCTACCCTCTCCGCTCAAACCGTTTCTAGCACCACAGAATTTATCGTTTCAAACTCAGACACGGAAGGTGTAGCCGCAGCCTCTGCTATCGGTCTTCAACACTTCGACAACACCACCTCAGCATTCATTGACTTGGGAGACTTGTCTGTGGGGGCTGATGCCACCGCAAGTGGAGGCGGAGGTCTTGATTATAACAGCACGTCGGGTGTTTTTACTTATACACCACCAGACCTTAGCTCATACAGCACCACGGATAAGTTTGCATCAGGATTCTCGTATACTGCAGGCACCACGGCGGGTCCTACTGGAACGTTGACGATAACTGGCGGTAGTGACGTTTTGTTCGGGGCAATCCCGTCAGCCGCTGTGAACGCCTCTGGGGTTGTAACTACAGGAGATCAAGCCTTCGCTGGAAATAAGACGTTTAACAACAATGTTATTGTCACTGGAGACCTTACAGTAAACGGTACGACAACCACGATTAACACTTCCGAGCTTCATGTCGAGGACAAGTTGATTAAAATTGCAGACGTTGCTTCCCCAGACACCACCTCCGCAAACGGAGCAGGTATTCAAGTTGAAGCTTCTGCTACTGAAGCAGAATGGCCAGAGTTCAAGTGGGACAAGGACGGAAAACTCTCTGGATGGACTCTCTCAGACTACACGGCAACGTCTAACACAGACTATCCTGTTTCTCTCATGGAGTTTGGTACCGAAGCACCTTCTGGTAATCCAGAAGCTGGTAATGGTTTGTTTTTTGCCGACACCATAAACCACAACCTGTACATCTACATCTAATGGGGATTATCACTAACTCAACTCGAAAGAACAGCATCTCACTTTCTGAACAAGAGGCTGATTTGTTGCTGAGAACGATTTCTTCTTGTACATTTGAAGGAAAAGATGTATTTTTGCTAAGCTCAGTGACAAAAAAACTGAGCGACTTCATTGAAAACAAATAATTTATTTAAAATGAAACTTGAAATTAACGAAGTGTACTTCATCAACGAAGCAGTAAAAGCCACAAGTATCAAAGCCTCTGATGCAAAAACAGTAGCCTCTCTTATGGACAAGCTTGAGAAAGAATTCGCTAGGTTGCAAAAGCTGGAAGAATCTAAATCATAATGATTGATGGCGTGGAAAAAGGTAATTACAGCAGAGGGGGGTACAGCAGACAACTCGTTTATCACTATAAATCCAGACGATAGCACTGAGGTTATAAGGATAAGCGACCTTCCTGCAATCCCTGTTGTTGCGCCAATCACTTCTGCTGCTGAGTACCTCACTGATAATAGTGCGGCTCTTTTCTTTCCTGTAGACGATACAACATCTGACGTCCACAGAAAAGTAAGTATTTCAGAACTAGCTGGAATGCTTACTATTGGGATGATCAATGATGTCGTTGATTCTGGGAATGGTGATATATCTACGTTTACAAACTCAGAGACAAACCTTGTAGGCGACTTTAATGGCGATGGATATGTAACTACTGCAGACTTGTTGTCTTTTTTAGTGTCTATGGGTCAAGCTGCTCCGCCATCTTTTGATAATGGTGTTTTAAGCGTAACGAACTGCCCTACTTTAACTTCTTTGCCAAACGAATTAGGCCCAGATCAAACACCAGCTTCTGACAGCGATTTAAATCTTCTTGAGATATCAAATGCTTCTGGAAACGGAGGGGCGTTTATAGCAACTGTAAACTCTACATCTGGTAATGAATACATACAGTGGGAGGAAGGTGCTGATATAAACTGGAACGACCAAACCATATTTGCAAACAAGAAGCTAAAGTTGATCTATGTGCAAAATGCTTTTAAGTTTGTTCCTAATGTTGGTAGCGCTGAGGTTCGTTACTGGGTAAAGGTTACCACATATAATCCTTCAGACACGGAGCTAGATTCTGTGTATATTTATCTTAACAATAGGATTGCTCAGGAAAATGAAGCTGGACAGTCATTATATTCTAGCTGTCCAGCTATAACCATAGGAGGTCTTACTGATGAGTACATATCTTTGAATTTTAGCGCTATATCAGGAGCTGCCGTCGCTTACGTTAGGCTTAAGTTTTTTGTTCAAAACGTATTTGGTTCAGTTCAGTCCGTTGAGATTGAAAATTTAACAACAAGATTGACAGTATCTTAATAAAATGGCAATTAAAGTAATAGGTAAGCAAAACGGGGTTGCAATACTTCTACCAAATGAAGAGTATTATTTTGCAGATCCAGACGGAGACCTGGTGGCCGAGAACGGAAGCATTGCAGGGTACGTAAACATAAAGGAGTCTCTTACTGGTAGGTACATCGCAAAGGAGCTTTATTACACAAGCGTCCTTGACTCTAGCGGTAACGTTATTGGCAGTTCTGGATCAAACTGCGTGTCATTGCTAAACAGCAACTATTTTGACAGGACTTCAAAAATCTCAGAGATTGACGATGTAAGCCTTCAAAACACTATAGCAGAAGGGCAGATACTGCGATACGTCAATGTCGGTGGAGGTGTCCTAAGGATAAGTAACGAAACAGCTGTAAATCAATTCCAATCTTTCACAGACCCTCAATCCGCTGGAGATTTTCAGTACGGGGCTAGATTGATATTTGACGCTTATGGGACGTCTCCTTCGGCTACTGCGGGCACATTGGTTAGCTTCGGAAATACAAATGTTGGTGCTGTAGGTGCTCAGTCTGCCTCTGCTGCCGCTACAGGTATGCTTCTTGTAGTTACAAGCGCAGGAACTGGAGATGAATTGTTGGTTGAAGGCGTTGTTAAGATGTCTTCTAACACGGGATGGAGCACGGCTAAAAAAGGTGCTCCTCTGTACATGAGCACACAAGCTGGGTCGCTCACTGTGACGGCCCCATCAACAGCTGGTGATTTTGTAAGAATTGTTGGTCACGTAGTAGACGCTGCCAATAGCACGATATATTTTAAACCAGACGTTAATTGGGTTGAGTTATGAGCAAACAAGATGTAAAGAAAAAACTTAAGCGATTCGGTCTCAGTGGCTTGAATAAACCTAAGCGCTCTGCCAGCGGTAAGAAGTCACACATCGTGGCTGTACGCGACGGAGGGAAGGTTAAGATTATACGGTTCGGAGAACGTGGGGCATCGACAGCAGGGAAGCCTAAAGCGGGTGAGTCTGCGCGTATGAAGGCCAAGCGTAAGAGTTTTAAGGCTCGTCACCGCAAGAATATTGCTAAGGGACCGACCAGTGCTGCGTACTGGGCCAACAAAGTGAAGTGGTGAAGGTTCTCAAAAAGAAAATATCTGTAGATCCGCCTAAGGGTTATCACTGGATGGAAGAAAGAGGTAGATACTTTCTAATGGAGGGAGACTATAAACCGCATCCTGGGGCTGTAGCAAAAGCGCAGTTTAAACTTGCAACCCATGCCAAAAGTAAATAAATCAAAAGTCAATGAGGCTGGTAATTACACCAAGCCATCTATGCGTAAGCGTTTGTTCAACAAAATAAAGGCTGGCACTAAAGGCGGTAACGCAGGCCAATGGTCTGCACGTAAGGCTCAGATGCTTGCAAAACAATACAAGGCCGCAGGTGGCGGTTACACAAGCTAATGCCAACCCTTAGAAAATCGCAGAAGTCTCTGAAGGACTGGACGTCACAAGAATGGATGACGTCTGGAACCTATGCGAATAAAAAGAAAGGTAGCTCAAAGGAAGTGAAGTCCAGCGGCAAAAAAAGGTATCTACCTAAGGCTGCGTGGGGCGCATTGTCCAAGGGAGAGAGGGCTGCGACAAACAAAGCCAAGGCCTCAAGCTCCAAGCAATTTGTGCCACAGCCTAAGTCAGTGGCCAAGAAAACAGCGGGTTATAGATAATTACTATATTTGCAAAAACTAAACAACACTAAAAATGGCTACAACTACAGCTACTGTATCTATTTCGAGCTCCGACCTCACTGGCGACTCTCTGGCACTGACTACAACCACGACCCTCACGAAGGCGGAAGCGCCTACGGTTGGTCTGGAGCAGACCACGGGTGTCGCGCGTAAGCACTACGCTTCTGCCGCTGCGAACACACTTCTTTCTAAAACAGATTACGTTACGGCTACGCAGGCTACAAAGGTTTACATCAAGAACCTCTCTAGCACCAAGACCGACACTGTATTGGTTACTGTGGGTGACCAAGGTAATGACTCAGACCTGAGTCTCGGAAAGCTCTACGGAGGAGACTGGACTTTCTTCCCATGGGATGGGGCGAATGACATTAACATCACTACGTCTGCGGCTGGAATGACCGTAGAGTACCTCGTTATCTTTGAATAATGGCGCATCCATCTAGTTCTTTCCCGACGAAGTTTGTCTTGATCAACGGGGCAGAGACTGTGGTGGCTGACATCTTTGCAATCCATGTTCTTGCTACTACCACTGGGACAATGGCTGTAAAAGCTGCTGGCATATACGAGCAGCTTGCACAAGACGATTCTGATGGAAATACTCATCTTGCAAACGGTGATACACCAGCCGCACAACAGACCAACGGAGTGCTAAACGGAGAACATGCTGCTGGTCTGTACGAAAGACTCAGTACGGCTTCTACTACGCTCCCATGTGTAATCGGGAACACTATATACGGTGATTTTAAGTCCGTTACGGGCGTTGCTGGTAGTCAGTTTATCTGTTACTTGAGATAAAAAATAAAATAATTAAATACAATGGAAGAGAATAACGACTTCGTACCACAGGTTTTCGACAACCCGCAGGACCTGGCAGCAGCTATGCAGTCAGAGACACAGTCAGAGCCTGTAGAAACGCAGCAAGAGCCTGTAGAGACACAACCAGAAGCACAGCCAGAACCGACTCCTCAAGAAGACGGTTTTGATGCACCTGTAGAAACGCCTCAGCCAGAGCCTCAGGAAGAATCTAGATTCGACGCGATGGTCGAGGATAGAGGCAATCAACAGCCTGAATATTCACAAGAGGATATTGATTCAAATATCCTGAGATATGTGAGCGAGAAGCTCGGTAGAGAAATTAACTCTTTTGATGATTTTCGAACCCCGCAGATCAACGAAAGTGTCGACGCCATCAACCGCTTCGTCCAGGAGACAGGACGTACGCCACAAGATTGGTTTAGATACCAGACGTTGAACCCAGAGGGTATGGATGACATGACAGCCATCAAGGTAAGCGTGGCTGCAGACTATCCAGACCTCACTCCGCAGGAGATCGATATCCTCGTAAGAGACAACTATAAAATAGACGCTGAGAAGCACGGAGAAGAGACTGCACGTGTTGCGGCTCTACGTATGAAAATCGATGCACAGCAGGCGCGTAATAGCATCCAGGAGATTAGGAACAAATACGCCACGCCTGTTCAGAACGATTACTCAGACGAGCCTCTGTTCGATCAGCAGTGGATGGACAATATGGCCAACGAGTTTAATTCCGTAGAAGGATTGGAGTTTGATCTGGGAGACGGTAATTCGCTCAAGTTTGGTCTTAATGACACCTACAAGCGCACCATGATAGAAAATGGTGCAAGACTCGATGAGTTCTTTGATCCGTTCTTTAGGGAGGATGGTAGCTTCGACTACGACAGCCTCGCCACACAGATGGCGGTTGTTGACAACATCAACACCATTGTACGCGCTGCGTATAATAAAGGTAAAGGTGATGGCCAGAAAGGTCTTGTCAGCAAGGCAGCCAATGTCGGAACCCAGCAACCCAAAGACGGTGATTACAATTCTAACCCGCTCGGTGAGCAGGTTAAAAATTTGATGAGTAAAACATCAAACACACTAACTTTTAACATCTAAAAAACTAAATAGCTATGGCTACAATTGGAACGGGTACTAGCTACTCTCTGGATCAGGCGCCAGCAGATCTTAGGCTGACGCCCGAAACTTATACCACGGTTGACACCTTGGTTAAAGCAACTAAGGACTTTGTCTTGCCAGACCTCGTCCAATCTTACGGTGATCAAGGGATTACTGGATTCTTGAATCTCGTCGGTGCCGTGAAGGCTGGTGGTACTTCTGACCAAGTTGATTGGTGGGAGGCTGGCAGACGCCACAGAAAAGAAGCATTTACTGATGCCTTGGCAGCCGATGACGTCTTGACATTTACAGTCGCTGACAGTCATCCTTTCCAGAAGCAGGACGTCATCATGGACTCTAACACTGGTAAGAGATACATCGTTACTGGAGGTGAGGGCACTGTTAATCTGACCTGTATCGCACTTGACGGAGGAGCCACTGGTACTCCATCGGTTACAGCTGGTAATTTGATTCATTTGGGTAATATGTACGCCCAGGGAACAAACCAGCCACAGAGGTTCTTGGACGCTGACATCGAGAAGTACAAAAACCCATTTATGATCGTCAAGGATCGTTACCAAGTTAACGGTTCGCAGGCTACAAACATCGGCTGGGTTAATCTCGGTGGAGGCGAGTACCGCTGGTTTATGTACGGTGAGCAAGAGGCCCGTAAGCGATTTGAGGATCGCAGAGAAATGATGCTGTTGTTTGCCGAAAAGTTCGATGGAGGAACCTCTACTCTCGCTGCATACAGCGACGGCGAAGGTGGCGACCTTGCTGGCTCTCAGGGTTACGTTTCTGCAGTTGAAGAAAGAGGTATCGTTATCTCTAACGCTAATGCTAACCCAATGGACAGCTTCTCTGAGTTCGACGACTTGATCTTGCAACTCGATAAGCAAGGGGCTCCTTCTGAGTACGCTATGTACTTGAACAGAAAGCAAGACCTTGCCATCGACGACATGTTGGCTTCTGGTATCGCAACCAGCGTTACTGCAGGTTTGCCTGGTCAGTTTGGAGCGTTCAACAACGACTCTAACATGGCTGTCAAGTTGGGCTTTAAGTCTTTCACTCGCGGTGGATACACCTTCCACAAGCATGATTGGAAGCTCTTGAACGATCCTACCTTGATGGGTGCATCTAACTACTTGCAGGGAGCTATGATTCCTTTGACTAATGTTACAGACGCTCGTTCAGGCGCTAAGGCTCCTGCGCTCGCTATGTACTACAAAGAAGCAAACGGCTACTCTCGTGAGTTGGATCACTGGATTACTGGGGGCGGTGTTATGGGTCACACGAACAACGGAGATACTGGTGCGGACGTTGCTACGTTCCACTACCGCTCTGAAATCGCTTTGGTGACTCGCGCTGCTAACCAGCACGTTATTATTACGGGATAATAGATAGACTGTTACGGGGAGGGGGGTAATCGGCCCCCCTCTCTAAAACCATTAAAACACACACAAAATGGCTACATTTAGACACGCTATACCAGGTTCAATTCTTGCCTCTAGACGCTTGATTGTATCTGATGCACTTACATCTAGCTCCACTACTAAGTTCACAATCGAGCAGCCTGCCAATAGCATTGTTGACTCGGTGATTGTTAGAGCGATTGATGCACTGAAAATTGCATCTGGAGACATTGGATGTAAGGTTGGGATTTCAGACGGTACCGACGCGGTCGTCGCTGCTGGCTCTAGCAACAACATCCTTGCTGCGGGCACTGACGTTCAGGTGGGTTCTGCATACAACCTGACGGTTGCTGCAGCTCATAGGTTTAACGGCCCGACTGGATCTGTTACAACGGACGAAAGAGATCTTCACTTCACTGTAACCACGTCTACTGACGTTGCTGCAGGTGGTAACGGAAGATTGGAGTTTACTGTCGTATACAGAATCTTTGACTAATGAAGTACTTATATTTTGATGCAGGGTCGACTTCGGCTCTGTCTATCCCTGCCAGCAGATTGCTGTCTATGGACAACAATGCTTCAAACACGATCACATTGTCGTTTGAAGATATGGATGCGGTAGCTGGAGCGACTACAGACGTCACTCTCACTGTCAACGCAGGCAAGGTGAAGAAAGTCATGGAGACCATCACCGAGTCTGTGCACGGAGGGAGAGACAACTTCTTGGTTATTGCAGACTCTGTGAACAACATCTTTGTTGACTCGGACATCACTGCTGTTTCTGTGGACGATTCTGGCACGGGCTCTAACGGTCTTACCGCAGGCGCTGGTATCACAGATGGAACAGACACTGTTTACCACAGCTGGATTGAAAAGAACGGCGACATCATTAAGACTAGCATCTACATTGACCTCGATGGATTGCAGGGTCCAGGCACGGCTGGAGACATCATTGGTGCTGACGGATCAACAGATCCTGCTCACATCGGTCAGATCACGGCTGCTAAAAACGGAACCATCTTTGCTGGAACGGTAACCTGTTGTGAAGCTCCAGATGGCGGAGATCCAGATATTGATATTTACGCTGCCGACGAAGGAACAGGTCTTGAGGACTCAGCTGTTAGTGCCTTGACAGAAACTCAACTAATCGACGCTGGTGATCATACAAACGGGAGCGTAAAAGGGCTTACTGTTGTCCCTGCAGCAGATCAGTACCTTTACTTGGTAAATGGAACTGCTACTGCTGCGGAATACATCGCAGGCAAGCTCTTGATCGAGCTTTACGGTAAGGCTTGATATATTGCGACTCATTGAAACAGGCCCTGCGGGGCCTTTTTCTTTTTTACTATATTTGCACATATTTAATTGCAATGAAGAAGTTTTTCCTGTTCAGACAGAACCAGATAGATGCAGCCTCTGTGCGTGCTTCTGATACTGGTATAGGGATGAACCTATTCGTCATTGCAATAGACAAGCTGTCGTTTATGACGGCAACGAAGGGGGAGGTTCAGATGGTGTTCGACGACGCCACGCTATACCAAGAAACCGCTTTGTACACAGGCGAAGCTGTGGAGAAGACGTCTGTAGGGGTTGCATGCAATCCAGGTGACGAACTCAAGCTTATGGACGATGTAATGAAGTTTATGTCTTCTGACAAAAGCATTGCAAGGTTTATGAGATTCGATGGGCTGAAGGGAGGATATACGTCTGACTATGTGAAGACCGACTCTATCCACAACATATCGCCTAGGGTGAAGGCAAACCCAATCAATATGCAGACAGGTGAGCGCAGTTTCGGTGATGCCGATGCGGTTGCTGCAAACACGATAGCTGGAATTAATTTCGCTAACTCTCAACCCATAATAGACTATAACCACGAAGGTTTGTCGTCTGTGAGTGACGGGGGCCAGATAAATTCGTGGAATAACGCAGGCTCTGGAGGAAGCACATACAACATAAACTCAAACGTAGGTACTCCTGTATGTAAAGACCCAGCTGTTACAGCACAAGTCGCATGCTCCACAAAGGTTGCGCTTCTTGCAGAGGCGGATCATTTTATAGTGCCAGCATTCACTTCAAAAAACGCGTATACTATTTATGCTGTGTTTGTATCGAAAGGCAGTGCATTCGGTCCTTTCTACGGCGACGCGGCTGGAGAGACACTTGGGTTTACTGGGCAGTACAAAGAAGATGGGCCTGCAGAGAAAGTGAGAGCGTCAAACAGGATTGTATCGATCAGACACGCTGGACACACAGGTGCGCCAGCTACAATCACTGCGACTGAATCTATACCAGATCTCGATACGACTGCATACGACTTTGAGGCGGTTCACGTATATGTCATCCGAAGAGACCGCGATGGGCATTTGTTTATTCACAATAGAGATGGGGAGATTATAGGTGCACTTGACTCTGTACCGCACTACACAAAGTCAGATGCATTTCACACCGACGGGAATCTTAAGATACAGAGACTCGGTACGACTGGCGATATCGAGACAGGGAGCTTCTCTGGAACGTTCGCTAGGTTCGGTGTAATAGATTCCGATATAGGGACGAATGAGTCCATACGATTAGCTAGAGACCTTTTCAATTTATACAAAAAATAATTCAATATGTCTACAACTACGACAAAGCGGCCTGCGGGTCGTCCTGCAGCGGCAAAGCCAGCTGAACAAACAAAGAAGCGCACAATCAAGCGCGAAGAGAAAGTCATCAACCACGCAGAGTACGAGATCGTCAAGGGAGGCGGTATCGTGTTCATGCTCCCTCAGAAGGGGGTTACTGTGTACGATGAAGAAAAGAATACGGTGCGCGAAATGCGATACTGTCCCAACGAGCCGTCTATTTGGAGAGACGAACAGAGCGACAACGCAATGCGTCAGTCTGTCGTGTTCGACAACGGTAGACTATTCGTACCAAAGGACAAGCCGAACCTGCGCATCTTCATGGATAGGCACCCAGGCAACCAGGCCAACGGTGGGCATATCTTCAAGCAAGTTGACAAGCGTAGAGATGCAGAGAAGGAGCTCGAAAAAGAGTTTAAGCTCACTGATGCAGTGGCTCTCGTAAGAGACACAGACATCAACGACCTTCTCCCTATCGCCATCTACTTTAAGGTAAGCATCGACTCTCCTGTATCGGAGATCAGATACAACCTGTTGCAGATTGCAAAGAAGAAGCCAGGGGAGTTCATCGAAGCCTTCGATTCTCCGCAGGTAACTACACGCGCCTCAATCCAACAAGCAAAGGATTACCAGATCATCAACCTCAAGAATGACGGGGCGTACTGGTTCGACTCAAACTCCCTCATTGTGTCTGTACCAGCAGGGCAGGATCCTATGGATGTGATGGTAAGGTATTGCCTCACAGAGAAGGGTGCGCCTGTGCTTGGCGACATAGAAGAAAGACTGGATAAACTATCCTGATGCAGAGCTGAATACGCAGAAGCCACCTTCGGGTGGCTTTTGTATATTTGCAACTATGGTAAACGCTGTAAGGGTATATAATGCATTAAAGCACCTCGCTAATAAAGAGCAGAAGGGGTTTATTACCCCAGAGGTGTTTAACTCGTTCGCTGACATAGCTCAGACGAACATAATAAGGGAGATGTTCAGGGAGCTGGCCATCGCAAACGGGAAGGCTACGGGGGGTGCAGATACACCGCGCAGACTGTCGGAGAGAGATGGGATCAAGGAGGACCTCGGTAGGTTTATCTCTATAAGAAATCTATATGCAGAGCCAGTAAACTCATACGTACAAGACTCTGGTGTTTTTGTTATTCCGCAGGACTGCAAACAAATCATAAACATCAAGACACAGGGAGGGGCGTCTGTAGACCTCATCTACGACGTAGAGAAGATGAACCGACTCACAGCGAGCGACTTGTCTTCACCCTCAGAGACGTTTCCTGCAGCGCTGGTAACGGACGTAATAGAGCTCTCGCCGTCTACCGTGAATAACATCACCCTTACGTACTACAGAAATCCACCTACATCGCCTCAGGTGTTTTCTCCAGGAACTGGGGACATCATAACGTCTGGTCTGGACTTCGATCTGCCAGAGGATTACTTCTCTGAAATCGTGTACGAGGTGGCAAAACTAATCGGTGTAAGGCTGAGGGATCAGAACATCCAAGCTGCTGCATCACAAGAGGAAGCTAAGCAATGAGTCAGAACACAGTAAAACTCAGTCAGGTTATAGGTGATTTCAAGTTGACGCTTGATGATAGTGACCACACAAAGAACGTATCTGACGCAACTATAAACAACATAGCGCGTCGCGGCATACGTGAGCTAGGGTTCGACATCGGGAAGAAAATCAAGACCGTAAAGATCGCTGTGTCTGCTACAAATACAGTTACCCTACCAGATGATTTCGTAGACCTGTGTAAAGTAGCTGTCATTACAAACGACGGGGTGCTCGTAGGTCTAGTGGCCAACGAGAACCTTACAACTCTGTCGGCTACGTCTAGCACGGTAGGAGAGGATGACGAATTCGACACGCTGATATTCGAGAACTACCTGCACAACGGAACTCTGGGGAGACTGTACGGGATCGGAGGCGGTGCTGCTCCTGGGTACTACAAGATGAATCTTGCAGACAACAGGATTGAGATTGCATCGAACTCTAACATAAGCGAGATAGCTCTCGAATACGTAGCAGACGAGGCTAGGGGTACAGACCCTACGGTTCACGTATACGCAGAGGAGGCACTCAGATGCTACATATACTACAAAGTGATTGAGAGAAAGTCTGGTGTACCTGCAAACGAAAAGATGCGGGCACGTACAGAATATTATAACGAATTGCGTAAGGCTAGAGCGAGACTTAGCTCGTTCACGAAAGAGAACGCGCTGGCTACGATTCGCAAGAACTTTATGCAGGCACCTAAATACTGATGATCGATAAGATTCAACCAAGAAAACTGGACAAGGATTCTGATCTCAGGCTTGTTCAGAAGAACTCGATGGTCGATGCACTCAACGTGTATATCGACGAGTCAAATACTGCAGATGGGGACGGACAGGGGAGCGCTGGCGTACTGAAGCCGATTAAGGG
>Ga0208428_1000951_pt1 | contig 12540 bp, 13 predicted proteins | sample DEB08_DNA_11_FD_184535 | JGI IMG/M metagenome (GOLD analysis project Ga0208428, IMG submission 184535) | Aqueous microbial communities from the Delaware River and Bay under freshwater to marine salinity gradient to study organic matter... | ecosystem: Environmental > Aquatic > Marine > Coastal ... | reverse complement strand
ATATTGGCGTATGCTCTATTGGGATGACTTCGCCACCAATCGCCCGTTTTAGCTTTGAGCATCAATTCGTCATCATGATCGAAGAGACAAATTGAAGCCGACCTCCGAACGCCCCCACTTAAGACAGCGGCGGATAATTCCATACAAATGTCAAAGACGTCAATCGATCGGAGTCTTCTACCAAGTCGAGTTCTTAAGATCCGCTTGATTTCCTCTAAGCACTTTTTGAGAGGTTCGGGACCTGGTGCCCTTCCTCCTGATGAGATCTTAGCACCTTTTTCTCTGATCTTGTGAAAGTCGAACTCTATCTCGTAATCATAAGAATGATCAAAGTAGTCTATGAAAAAATAAGACTCCATCAAAACATGGACAGCATCCGCCCAACCCTCGATCGAATCTCTCACATAGTAAGTCGTCTTTCTTCTAATATTCGCTTGATGCTCTCTGATGATTCGAGGAAGTCGTTTGACATCGCTTGAACGAACTGAGAATCCCGTTCCGCAACCGCAGAGCAATAACCAAAACATCTCCGCAAAAAAGCGGGGACGATCGGCGGGCGAATAAGTGCAGTTATAGATTCTCATGTTTCTTTGCTCAATCGCAGCTCCTCCGAATTGGGTTGAGCGTTGAGACGGGACGATTCTTTTTTCTTTAGCTAAATTGAACGCCCATTCGATTTTATCTTTTTGATTAGGATACTTTCTCGTGTGCATATCTGCGACGCGATCGAGGGCATCTTCCCAACTCTCCCGACCCGTTAAAGTCGGATGAGCATATTGAGAGGCGAAAGCGACCTCTCCTAATATTTGATTTTGCATTGAATAACCTAGTTTATTTAAGTCCGAAGTATAGAGAAGTCGCAGTCAAGACAACTCCCCCAACGATCGACCCGATTAAGAGATTCTTTGAATGTGATCTCTCTTTTTCGAGTTCAGACTTAAGATATTTATTCAACGCTTCCGATTCGTCAAGATCCTTTTTTATGACCTGGATTCTCTCAGCACATCGAGATTGAGTTAAACGGATCTCTGATTCAAAGTCTTGTTTAATCTCACTTAATCGAATCAAACAAGAGTTCCCCGTAAGACTCGCTTGTATGTCTGCGATGTCTCCCGTTTTGATCATCCATCCCGAACTTTCAACGATTGACCCTTGTTTCACAAAGACCGCCTTGATCGTATGACCATCATCAAGAGTGAGAGGAGCGAAGCCAAGTTGAAGGATCATAAAGGGAATCATAAAGACAGTCATTTGCTTTTCGCTTTCTTGGGAAAGAGTCGATCGATTAAATCATTACAATTCTTTTTAATCGCTTCTTTCTCATCTCTGCAAACACGTTGCTCTCTCTCAATGCAAGCTGTCGAATATTTAGAAACGACTTGAGCTTTTTCCGTTTCGAGATCGAGGATTTGTTTTTGTTGAACTTTTGAAAGTTCAATCTCTTGTTTACACATCTCATCCTTAGTTTGAGAGACGGAGACAAGACCAAAGAAGAAAGAGACGGTCATTAAAAAGAGAGTGACGAGAGCGATTCCGATGGGTCCCTTTGCTAGTGTGTCAATGTTTTTGAAATCTAAATTAATATTAAACATGATCTTCCTTAAATCGTGTACATCTTGATCAATGGGGGTCTTGCTTGTATTTCTAAACCTGCATCAATCGTTGCTCTATGAAGTCTGCAATCTTCAACCGCGCTTTTTGTCCTGCCTCTCAATTTGTATCGTCTACTCCCTGCATAAACAGGTAGAAAAAACTTCCCAAAAACAACAGACTGCTGCCATTCGTTCCACTGTTCAAGCTGTCTGTAGTCTGCTCCTTTTGCTGCGTACGGGATGGAATTGGTGACGTCTTCTTCCCATAGTTCTAGCGATAAATCTACTAAAGGTTGCGTTGGATTCCAGTACGTCATGATCATATATTCATAGACGATAAATCGACCGAAGTTTAAATTATTTGTCGTACTATTATATAATACTTCTGTTCCGTTTATATCAAGCTGCTGAGTGTTTACCATTCTTTGAACAGCTGCCGAAGTATAAGGGATTTCTTCAAAAGCATACCCTCTTTCGTCAGTGGGTCTTATATAAGTCATTACTTAATACTCCTACATGAAACTTTCGGTAAGTAGCGAGATGTTCCCGTTACTAGTCCGTTGTTGTCGTAAAAATGGACGTTATGATGTAGCTGCACTTGAAACCCTGCGGGTCCCCAGCATTCACCCTCCAGCTTTAATAGTCTTTCTTCTGACCAATTTGTTGTATCTAAGCAGAAATTAATATCAAGTGTAGTTCCTCGAAGCTGAGCTTGTTCCCAGCTCCCAAAGTTAAACTTGGTATTATCTCCCCATGCTGACCAGGTTGAACCATTGTCAGTACTGTATACAAGTCTAAATGTTGCCCCTGAGTCGTTAGTACTCGAATTTGCATTAACTAAGAAAGAAGAGCTATAAATCACTTTATCAGCAAAACTTCCATCAATGTACCGCAAAGGCTTATATCTAACTGTTGTATAATTAATACCTGTAAATGTAGTATTTGCTGCCGAACTTAAGATTTGGGCCGCGGGATTACTCTCTACTTCTATTCGAACATCTTCTTCAACACGACTACTCAATAAATATGACATTTCACACCTCGTAACACATAACAAAAGCGTTATAATAATAGAGCGAACTCGGATTAGACGGATATTCAGTCACATGAAGTCTTGATCGAGAGGGCCGTCCTGTTCTCGACTTAAAAGAGATTTGCATATATTGTTGCGTTGTCCCCCATGAAGCAAGCTTATATTTTAAAACTACTAGATCATTTAAAGCTCCTGTCTGATTTGCTCCGTGTGTTCCTGTAGACCAATGATACGGCTGATTAGATGTCGCTGTATCATAATCTGTATAGCTGACTCCAGTTGCACTCTTTTCAAGTTTAAAATCCGCTTGATTCATAGTATCTTCATATGAAAACGCTACATAGTATTCATAAATTACAGTTGATTCAGCACTTAGAGGGGTATACGCAATGCGACTTCCTTCTACATATTGCCAAGTCGTGTTACTAGCGATTTGGGCCACCGTTGGAACGTATTTTAAAAGTTTTAGGTTTGTTCTTGTCTGTTGATAATCAGAGAATAAATAAGACATAAATCCAACTCCTTCATTAAATAATAAACCAGTTTGAACCGTCAGAAATGAGAGTCACTGATTCATATTGAGCATTTAAAGAGAAAGAAGAACTTCCATCAATTTGTTCTGATCCGTTGGGGGTAATTGTAATCGCTGAAGATGTCAGATTCTTAATTTGAATCACGAAACCGTTATAGTTCACTGCTGAAAACAAAGTGATTGCACTTGCTCCCGTTTGAGCAAAATACGCCTCTTCAATTCGTAACGCCTGTGGGGATGGTAAAGTATAGGGTGTAGTCGTGATATTGTTAATTACAAGTCTTTGACCTGTACCACCACCTGCATTTACTTCAGCACCCCAAGTATTAGTCGTGCTGTCGAATGTCAAAATATAGTTATCGATTGATGGACCTGCTGTATAGTTAACATCTCCAAGATTTGAAAGATCTACTGAAATTTCACCGTTTGCATTTGGGTCTTGCCCTGCGACTTTGATTTTATTATGACTCATCTTAGATAATCTCCCATCCGTTGTTTCCATTAGAAACACAAGTTATTGATTGTAAAGCTACGTTAAGAGTGTATGTTCCGTTCGTAGTTCCTTCTAGGATTTGGTTTGTTTGTACTGCAATCACAAGCCCATGCGTTGCATCCATGAGTTTAAAGCGTACCTCTTTTCCTGCATTGCTTACAGATGCAGACGGTAAAGTTGCTGTAATATCAGCTGAAGCCCCACTTGTATTTACTGAATAGTGTGTCCCTTCAATTGTACTAAAATTAGCTGTTCCTTGAGTTCCATCATAAGCAAGAGGAGATGCACTTAGTGTCTGCCAAGTCACGTTACCCGATCCATCAGTAGAAAGTACTTGATTTGCAGAACCATCTGTTGAAGGCATGGTAAACGCATCAGAAATACGAACTTTTGGCGCTGTATCTGTTGTACTATCAGAGAAGACTTTTAAGCCTTCATCGAGTGCACCTGTATTCCCACGTCTGACTCTAAACACAAGTCCCGATTGAAGTTGACCATGTGTATTATCAATCATCACACTTTCGATTTGTGTGAAATCAAGTAATACATTATTACTATTTCTAGCATTTCCGATCAAGTAACCAATTACATCATTGGGAGAAGGATTTGTTTCATTAAAGACTTGAACAAACTTACTTCCAAATGTAGTGCCTTCATTTTGCAAAACAAATCTAGGGGTATTATTATTTTGTGCTGTTGCACTCATCTTGACAGTCAAGCCCGAATCAGCATCATGTTTCAAGATAACGTCTTGATCAGCTCCGAAGTACATATTAGTATTGTCTGCTAAGTATACATTTCCCCATTCTTTTGTATTACTTCCGAGTGTATTAACCCCTGCTGTATTCGGTAATAAATTGCCCGTTGTCAAAGCGTTGCTCGTGGTTGCTCCATTTGTTGTGACATCATCAAGAGTGTCTGTGGACGTTGCATCGGAAAAATACAATTCTCCCGTACTTTGATCTTGAAGTCTTAAATATTGTCCAGTCGTTCCGAGTGCATCGGGTAAAATCATGGTATAAGTTGCGGCTGCGGAATGCGGAGGACCTTGCAATTTAACCCCATGACTATTCAACTCACAATTAAATTGAAGTTGTCCACTCCCTCTTGTAGTGTTTCCGATCAATTCAGCAACGCCCGACCCATGAGGATCTAGTTTAATATTATAGTTTGATGCAGTTGTCGAGATCGATCCGCTTGTAGATGTTCCGCTTGCGTTTGCGTTAAGACTAAGATCAGCGATCGTCACGGGGACTGTCGTTGAATCTCCATTTGCGACAACGTTGGCAAGAGTCAAGTCATTATTGAACCCACTCAAAGCGATTGAAGAAAGAGCAGTCGAGACGGCTTGATTTGATCCATTTCCGAGAAAGATTTTATCTTGATCAAGATTCGGGGTTGCGTTGGTACGTCCCGCCCCTCCGACTTTGATGATCCCCGCCGATGCGTCGGATTTGACAACGAACCCGATATTCTGGATTAAATTACTTTCGCCCGTCGGAGCGGAGTTCACAAGACCGCCCGCCGTTGTCGAAGAAACATAAAGATTAGTACCTGCGGAGAAAGTGTTTGTTACGAGTCCTTCGAGATTTCCGAAAGTGATGATCTCAACGTCTGCGGTATCGTTTGCACTTGCATAAACTAGACCGAAAGCGGGCATAGTTGAAGAAGAGTTCGCTTGAGCTTTTGCGACGGTTGGAACGTTCCCCGTTCCTGAAAGTCCATTAATATAAACGACCTCGCCTTTGGTCAATCCGCCTGCTTGATCGACTTTCGCTTTAAATCGGATCGCTCCGTTCATATCTCCGTAGTATGAAATGAATCGATTGTTTTCATCTCCGAGATAATAAGTCACATCAGCGTTCGGATCGATGTCTCCTGTTACAGTCAATCCGCCCGTAGTAATGGCGGTCGTTGTTGTTGCTCCGACTGTTACGACATCATCCAAGTTAAGAGAAACGGCTCCTGTCTGAGTATTTACAGAAGAAACGGGAGCCGATGGGACCGCCCCGTTCTCCCATTCGCTTGAAGTCGAATTATAAAGAAGAACTTGTCCATTCGATGGGGTAGTGACTGTGACGTCGTTTAAGTCGTCGATATTAGCCGCCCCGATTCTCGCGTCTGCTCTTGCGTCTGTATAATATAAGTTTGTCCCCTCGCTTAAATCTGTTGTTGACTTTGTAGCGAAGCGAGTATCAAAACGTCCATCTGTATAATATAGATTTGTTGATCCTTCGCTTATATCATCACTATCTAAAACGACCGCTCCCGTTTGCGTATTGACCGAAGTCACGCCGCCCGCTGGAAGAGTTGAGTTCTCCCAATTTCCCGAAGTTTGATTGTAAAGAAGAGCCTGTCCATTTGTTGGGGTAGTGACTGCGACATCACTCAAATCATTGACCGAAGCCGCTCCTATTCTCACGTCGGCTCTTGCGTCGGCTCTTGCGTCGGTAAAGTATTGATTCGTTGATCCTTCGCTTACGTCGTCAGTATCTAAAACGACCACTCCCGTTTGACCGTTAACGCTTGCGACGGCGTCGGTGTTGTCAATGACATCAAACATCGAGGAAGTGATTGGAGAGGAAGCGTTTTGATTAAAGACGATATGATCCCCAACATTGAGAGTCACGCCCGCTAATGTTCCACCAACCGAGACAATATAAAAGTCTCCTTTTTGAGCTGATGTTAAATCAGGAGAATTAGTCGCAGCGTCATAAGATCCGCGATAAATTAAGCCGCCAGTAGGAGTTGATCCTCCTCCGCTTCCAACATTTGGACAAATTAAAACAGTCATTGATTAACCCCTTTATTTAGAAAAGCCTGCGATAAAATATAAAGTATCTGAAGAAGAGTTCTTCTTATAAGATATAGTTGTTACTTTATTTCGTAAAGTGACTATATCGTCAGAAAAAGAAGACTCGATTTTAATCTCGTTAGTCGTTGGGTCGGACGCTGTATCTCTTGCTCTATATTTCAAATATGCAACATCAGAACCTTTATTGATGATTGCGAGAAAAGAGAAGATCAAATCAGAATCGCAATTCGTCCCCGTCGTCGAGTCGACAAAGTCGGACGATGTCAAATTATTCCAGTCTGTATTAGATACGCTTGAAGCGTCGTAAACGGCTCGTATTGAACCGCTTATGATTGGATCAGTTACGTTAAGTCCCATTTTGTTTTTCCTCCGTTTGATTTTGTGTTTTTGCTTTCATGACGTTTGAGCCTGCGAAGATCAGAAAAAGCGAATCGATAGCACTTATGATTTCCGCGTGTGCTTTGTTGATTATTGCAAGAATAAATAAAACTAGCAATGTCGCATAAAAGCCCATTGCTTTTCGACCTCCGAGCCTTTGCAACATTGTACGCTTTTTTTCTTCTTTACTCATTGAAGTCCTCGTCTAGTAATCTGTAAACATGAGCGACTTCATTAAGATTTCGAGTTCGCTTTGAAACTCCCTCTCTCCAATTTTGATCTGGTCCGTATCCGTAAGCGTTCCCCTCGATCGTGTCGAAGTTTCCGTCCTGGTCAGGAGAGGAAAGAGCGAGAGTGATATGATTTCCCCATATCGGGATTCTCTCGTCTGAAGTGAAGACGATGACAATATCTCCCCCTCTTAAATTGTCTATGTCTTGATGTCGACTAGTTGAAGCCCAATTCTCATAAAATCGAGAGCAAGAGGGAAAGATCTTTTGACGAATATTAAAGCGGACTAGATCACCGTAGCATTGAGCGGCGAAAGAACCGCACCAGGCAAATTGACCATTCCGAGTATAATCCTCCTCCCAAGTCCACCCCATCGCATCCCGTGATTTTATATAAACCGAGATTCGATCCGACCGTCCTCCTTTGCCAGGTTCGGTCACGTTCAATTCCCATTCAGCTTGACCTCGATCCAAAGCTTGAAGAACTCGCTCATTTACGGGGACGGTTCTTTCACTTGGGGAAAGATTGAGTTCATTCGTATCAATAGCGATCTGTTTCAACGCTCTTTTATATCGTCTGATCTCGTGTTCAAGTTCAATGATTTCGCTTTGTAATTCGGCTTTTGTCAATTTCGTCATGCGTATTCTTTCCCTTCGTCAGAGGTTCCAAGTATTCCCGATGTATTCGAGATGTAAGCGTCAACCTTTTGATCGGTTGAAGCGGATGTATAGAGAGTAGGTTCAAGGGTTCCACCAATCGCCGAAATCCCATGAGTCGAAGTAAACTCGATCGTCCCGAAAGTCCCTCCTCTGGAGATCGAGGCGATTTCAAGTCCTGTAATGGCGTTGTCATGATCGCCCTTCGGTAAATAGTCAACGATGTCTCCAACCTTGAAAAAGTCGGATGCTTTGACGTCTTCCCCGATCAAGTTAGTCTCAGCGAAAGCACCTTCTAAAATGTATACCGTCGTTGTATTTACGATTGCAGAAACACGCCCCGAATCATGCCATGAAGCCGTATTCGATCCCGATGAAAGAATCTCGACTTCACAACCTTCACTCATTAACTCTTGACGTATAGAACGAATGAATCCGACTCCGTTCGTTACGCCATATTCGGGAGAGTATCCCTTGAGTAATGGGGAAGATACAAGGGCATATCGTCCTATATCGATCAAAGCACTCTTCCCCGTCCCGATGGATCCTCTCCAAACCCTTAAAGGATTCGATAATAAATTGAAGATTCGAGAGACGACGGGTAAAAAGTAGGAGAAAGAATCGCCCGCCGATGATCCAATACTTGAGGATGAGACGCCGTATAAATCCAGAGAGATCTTTGATCGTTCCCCTCCGTATCGATTAATCGCCTCTTGATTATTGAAGGACCGAACGGTGCGGAGTTTTTCTTCAATGACGTCATAATCAAACTTGACTTCAACCTGTGTAACGATGTCTTCATATGTGTCCCAAGTTGGAGGGGGATTTGATAACCAATCGCCCTCGTTTATCGTGATGTTTGCAGCGTTAACTTGATCCATTCCCATCGGTTGGAGAGCAATCTTTGACCGACCGTCTCTAGTTCTTCTCATGACTAAGACCGCCCCCATCGTTTGGAGAAGCGGGGTCAAGATGTCTCTAAAGTTTGACCCCTCCGCTCTAAGATCTAAATCAATCGTTAGATTTGGGATAGACTCATATTGAAGGAAAGAGTTTACATCGATCTCGCTTTGATCGAGATTCAATCCGATCGATGAAACGTCATAAGCTCCGTTAATTGTTCCGCCGCCGCCTGACTGCAAAAGTCGAAGAATCGCTTGTCCAGGAGTGAGAGATCGAAGGCGAGTTGACAAATATATTTCGGTCGGTTCGTATCCATCCCAATCTCCAAACGATGAACGCAAAGAAGAAGCGAAAGGGGGAACGATATGGAGTAAATAACCGACATCCGTTCCACTATAGGAGGCGGTCGTTTGATGAGAGATGGGAAAGACTTGGATGAGCTGCTCATCTCTTCGACGATCATAATAGTTGACTTCGATGTCATAAGATACGCCCGCCGTATATGAAGAGGGGAGGCCTAGATCATCTTGAACTAAGATCGTAGGTTCTCCGTTTTGATAGTATGCTTTCGCTATCCCTTTAATATCGACTCGCTTTGATTGATCATCTTGATCGGGTCCAATCCAAAGAGCGTAAAATTGATTTGGTCTTTCGTTGTTTGATCCATGTTGAACGGTCGGATCATCGGGGAAGTTTCGCCCCTCTCCTTGAAATCCCCATAGATCGAGAGGATAGTATAGACGATTTAAGTCTTCTGTGTAATATCCTCCCGATTGAGTATCATTCCATATTCCGACGGGAGGGACTCCGATCGCTTCTTCAAATTGTCTCAAAGCCGATCGAGATGAAAAGAAAAGAATATTGCAGTCCGCTGTCGTCTTGTTCACATTGCTTTTAATCGAGAGCCCCGTATCGTCTGCAATGTTCCACTCTAACCAGGATCCATCCGTTCCCGTTGCGAGTCCCGTTTGATTTGCGTCAAGTACATCGTTGATTATTTGGGGGAAGCGTTGAACTCCTTGAGTAATTTGATAACTCTTAATCTCAGCTCTCGGAGTCAAGACTTTAACTCGACGATCTTTAACCGTTGAATCCATCAGTGTATTATAAGAAAAGTTTCCGTTGTCATACGTCATTTGAGAAGTAGTGACCGTATGAGGAAAGAGACGCCCTTCGGAGTTAATCAATTCAGGATAACGGGGATGAATATAATAAGTCCCATTATTCGATGGATCAAGAGATGGATCGAAAGCGTTGGGAAGATCCAAAGGATTGTCAACGGAGGCGATCGTCAAAGTCGGAGATCCTGTCGATCCATTGAAAACGAAAGGATCACTATCAATACAGACTACCCCGTATTCTAAGAGAGATCCTTGATTCGAGAAATTATGATAGTCATGGACTAGACTCGTTTTAATCGATGCCTCGCTTACGATATTATCAATCAAGGCGGTCAAAGGAACGAGAGACAAGTTGACTGTATTGTCTTCGATGGATGGAGAGGACTCGATGAATCCGTTTATGATTTCTGTGAAGTCAGAGATTGAGCCGTCGGGTCTTCTTTGAGCCATATAGAGCGAAGCCTTACGACCTCGAAAAGAAATAATCTCTGTGAAGATTTCGGGGACGTTTGTCCCTCCTAAAGTTGAAACGTGATTTTGAATCGGTGTTCTTCCGACTCCTCGCGTATCGATCGTAAGTGTTGACGATGTCGCAGACAAGACCCTAACGGTTTCCGCTCCGATGTGCATGACACGAGGAAAAGACAAAGAAGTAAAATCATAGTCAACATTGATGACGACCGAAGGGAAATCATGATAGATCGAAGTTGAAACTTGAGCTTTTTGAACGTCAGTTGATCGAGGTCCGCACCGTCCAAAAACAACATGAGGGTCACTTGATGTTCCTCTTAATCTTGAAGTTGAAAGAGTTACGGTCAATGGGGAATAATTCGCAATCCCGCCCGCTGGATCAATATCGGCTTGATAGCTTCCTACTCCTGAGATCGCCTCAACATTTGAATAAGCGATCCCCGTTGTAAGATTAGAATCCAGGTTGGAGGATGAGACGTCGACATTATCAGAAAGATAACGAATCGAAAGCCCGCCAATTTCGAGAGCAAAGATTCTCCGTCCGTTGTCATCTGTAATCATGGCGTCACCTCCGCTTGATATAGATCCAACATAGTTAAACTTACAAGATCGCAATCTTCAACAAAGATTTCTATCATAAGCATATCGCCCCGATTTGCGGGGGGAATGTATAAAGGGCGGGGGTCATCGGTTCCCGTTGTCCCGCTTGGCACATCATAAAAGCGGACGCCCGTTGTCCCGACAAAAGGTTTCGCAAAGTTTCCATCGATCAACATTTGGAGATCACGAGGATATACAAAGAGGACGTCTTTCGAGAGCTTTGTCCCGCTCAGGTCTTTTACTGAGATTGTGATTTGAGGAGAATTGAGAGCGGAGGAAAGAGAGGCGGCGTATTGAAAGATCACACAAACCCATTCACTCAAGGGCGTTGAAGCATAAAAGAACTTATAATTTTTAACAGACTTATCAAGACCTAAAGAGAATCCCATCCAGTTCGTAAAGGGGACGGCTGCATATAGGTCCGCCGTATTTTTTGCAATCGTATAATGAGCGGATCCTAAAAACTTACAATGTGAAAGCATAGCAAGAGAGGAGGCGAATTGATTCAACACTCCACCCATGACGGTCACTCCCATATAACAAGACTCTTCTTCCACGAGCGGTTGAAATGAAGTCGGTATCAACATTTAATTACTCCAAATCGAGAAGGCGGTTATTCGAGGAAGATTATTCAGGACAGCTTGACGGTCAATCGAATCAATCAAAGTATCTGATTCACTATAAGATGAAGGATTCGTTTTATAAAGAGAAATCCCGAAGGATCTTGATTGATCTGTCATTTGATCGAGATTCGGCGTCAATGTAAGTTCATTCCACCCATTCGATGAGATTTCAAACACTTGACCCATAAAGCCGATTTTCTTCGTCCCACTTATTGAAACGACATAAACCCAAATCGTTATATCCCCCCCGTTCGTAAAGAGAGCGGATTGAAGTTGCATCGCTTGAACGTCTCCAATCCCTAAAGATTTAGGTCCTTGACCTCTTGGGGCACCAAAGACCGAAGAAGGATTCTCGATTCCACTCCAAGCCAATAAAAGCCGCTTTCGATTTCTAAACGTCTCGATATTGTTTCGCCATTGTACACCCGCCCTCGCTGAAAGAGGATAATTCGCTCCTAATCGAGAGACGCCGAACGGGATGATCTCATCCGATCCTTGAGCGGTTGCACCTGCGGAAAGAGGAGAGGAAAGAGCAAGGAAGCGAGCGGCGACCGTTTGAATATCTAAGTCATACGTTGACCCCGTCGTTACTTTCCCTTTCATAACCACGTCGACATATTCGGCGGTCGTTGGAGAGATGAAAGAATGAGAGACGGTTGCGACGGCGTACGAAGTCGAAGTGATTGTGATTGTACTTGACCCTTGAGGAGTTGAGTTTCCATCGGTTAAAGAGAATTGAATTGTCCCGCTTCCCGTTGTTGTCACTCTGGCGTTCACATGGAAATCGATCGTCGTATGGTCATTTGATGGGATCGGGATTCTCCACCTACAAAGATCAACGTATGAAGTCGAATCAGTTACGCAAGTATTAGCGTCGAAACATTGAGCGATATTCGTTGAAGTCCCTCCGTGAGCGTGGAGATAATTCGAGAGATCACCCATCCTCGAAAGTGAATCGGTCTTGATGATTTGCCCTGAGATCAACGCTCCCGTATCCGCTAAAGTTGGGGGAGATGTGAAAGAATTACTCATATAAATGCTCCATAGTCATCGAAACGGGAACCCTTCGTCTTAATCGATTTGGATATTGAA
>Ga0208428_1000950_pt1 | contig 12556 bp, 8 predicted proteins | sample DEB08_DNA_11_FD_184535 | JGI IMG/M metagenome (GOLD analysis project Ga0208428, IMG submission 184535) | Aqueous microbial communities from the Delaware River and Bay under freshwater to marine salinity gradient to study organic matter... | ecosystem: Environmental > Aquatic > Marine > Coastal ... | reverse complement strand
TCATTCAAAGCAGCATTGCGGACAACGGTATAGCACCAGGTAAATGGATGGCTATTGCCCTTAAACTTATGGAGGTTTTTCCAAATGCCTATCATCCCTTCTTGCAAGGCATCTTGCGCCAAGGATTCGCTCTTAAGAATGCCCACGGCACAATAGAGGAGACGTTCGCTGTACTGCTCAACGATTTCAAAAAAAGAAGCCTCCCACTGCTCTTGCAATAGGAGGCTCTTGATATTCTTGGTTTCCTCCATTGTTCTTTAGATGAATGGAAGATACTAAAGGTTTAAGTGAACGATTACTTTCTAGCAATCACCTTTTGTGCTGCAGCCACTATGGCATCAGCATTCAAACCGTATTTTTCCATGAGCTGTGCCGGAGTACCACTCTCGCCGAAACTGTCGTTTACGGCTACGAATTCTTGCGGCACTGGGTTGTTTGTTACCAGAGTTTGAGCAACGCTCTCGCCCAAACCACCAAAGCGGTTGTGCTCTTCAGCAGTCACTACACATCCTGTTTTAGAGGCAGATGCTAGGATTGCTTTCTCGTCCAACGGCTTAATAGTAGCCATGCCTATCACTTCTGCACTTACGCCTGCAGTTTCTAGTGCTTCAGCAGCTTGTAAAGCTTCCCATACAAGGTGGCCTGTAGCAATGATAGTCACATCTGTTCCTTCGGTCAACATATCTCCTTTTCCTATCTCAAATTTGGCGTCGGCAGGAGTGAAGTTTGCCACTTTAGGACGACCGAATCGCAAGTAAACGGGACCGTCGTATTCTGCGATGGCGATGGTTGCAGCTTTTGTTTGGTTGTAATCACATGGGTTGATCACCACCATGTGCGGCAACATTTTCATTAGGCCAATATCTTCAAGGATTTGGTGCGTAGCACCGTCTTCACCAAGCGTTAAGCCTGCGTGAGAAGCACAGATTTTAACGTTTTTACCGCTGTAGGCGATGCTCTGACGGATTTGATCGTACACGCGACCCGTAGAGAAGTTCGCAAAGGTTCCAGTGAACGGGATTTTGCCACCGATGGTCAAACCTGCCGCAATACCCATCATGTTTGCTTCGGCGATACCCACTTGGTAGAATCGGTCAGGATTCTGATCAGCGAAAGCATTCATTTTAAGAGAACCAGTAAGGTCAGCACAGAGTGCTACAACGTTTTCATTCGCTTTACCCAATTCTTCCAAACCGGCTCCAAAGCCTGAACGGGTATCCTTACTTCCTGAATCTGTGTACTTCTTCATTTTAGTTGATTTTCACAATGGTTGATGAGCCAGGGCTCACTCTAAATTCTTTTGATTTACTGTACGCGGTTTCTTGCGCAAATTTGCTTCTGAACACGACCATGTATTGACCGGGCTGGAGCTGAAATACCTGACGTTCGCCACTTTCACTAAGATCAGTAACCCATTCGTAGCCGTTGTCTCTCTGAACAAAAATGGATCCAAAACCGCTCGTTCCTGATTGCAAGGTTACCATACCTGGCGGGGGGACAGCAATGGTGGTAGTTGTACTAGGGCCGATAACCACCCCGCTTTGAAAAATACGAGGTAAGGTTAGGATTTCTAGATCATATGTTCCACTGATGTACCGTTGGATAGTGCCAAAATCTTGTACGTGCAGAATCTCGTTTTTTCCGTGCGGCTTTATAATGCACGGAATGGTGTTGCTTTGACGTGAATTTGAACGCAATTCCAACTGACCTTGCGGGGTAGAAGCACCAATATGAGTGTGCGTTCCTGGGTGAATAACAATACTATCAACGCGTACGGGCGGCACAGTGTGAACGACCATATCGTAAACCACTAAAGGATCCAATACCATAGTATCTGGTTGACCCTTGTAGTTGAGGGTATGGACGAAGCTCTTCCTTAATTTTTGCGAGGTATGATCGTAGAGTAGGATGGGTACGTTAGTTTCTGTCGGTTTACCTCGATTGTCAAGGAGATTGATTTGCGCCGTGGTATTATCCAATGCCTGCGAAATCACAACCCCTAGTACGTTCTTGAAGGTATTCTCGTCGGCCGCATCGAAATACGTTCCGACGCATTCGAAACTGTCTTTAAAATCTTCATCGAGCCCAATACCAATAACAAAGGGTTTTAGAATGATTCCCTTTTGCTGAAGACGCTTGCTGACCACACACGGATCACCATCACAAGCCTCCACACCATCTGTAATGAGTATGACAATGTTGCGGCAATCTGCACAAGGTGGGAAATCATAAGACGCCTTTAGAAGCGAACCAGCGATTGGCGTAGTGCCTTTGGGTTTAATGGCCTTGAGTACACGCTTAATTTTATAGATGTTGCCATTACTAAATGGAACTTCTAACCTGGTATCGGAACAATCTTGCGGCGGCACAGGTTTTTGATGCCCGTACACACGAAGGGCCAATTGGAAATTACCTTCCTCTTGAATGCCCTGTAAACTATCCAGCATTTGCCCCATTAAGCGCTGTGCAACGTCAATCTTCGCACCACTTTCCCAACGGCCATACATGCTTTGACTGCCATCGAAAACGAATAAAATTCTCGTTAACGGTGGACGTTCTTCCTCTACCTGCGATTGCGCTTGCAGCGAAATACAGAAAAAGAAAAATGCTATGGCGGTAAGTTGTTTCACTATGGTCTAGTAATCGCCTAACGTTTCTGGGTTTTGGCTAAGTGCGTCGGCTAATTGTTCGTCGTTTGGCGCAACCCCGTGCCATTTGTGTGTACCCATCATGAAGTCAACACCGTTGCCCATCTCGGTATGGAGAAGAATACACACCGGTTTGCCATGACCTGTAGCTGCCGTTGCTTCGATAAGAGCCGATTTAACTGCATCCAATTCGTTGCCTTGAGCTACAGAAATAACGTGCCATCCAAAAGCTTCAAATTTTGCTTGAATAGAACCCATGGCCAATACTTCATCAGTAGAGCCGTCAATTTGCTGTGCATTGACATCGACGGTTGATATAAGGTTATCTACTTTTTTCGCAGAAGCATACATTGCGGCCTCCCAAACCTGGCCTTCTTGCAATTCACCGTCGCCGTGCAGCGTGTACACTATTCGGTCATCACCATTCAGTTTTTTCGCTTGAGCAGCGCCGATCGCCACGCTCATTCCCTGACCTAAAGAACCGGAGGCAATACGAATACCCTCTAAGCCCTCATGTGTAGTGGGGTGCCCTTGCAAGCGTGTGTTCAACTTTCTGAACGTTGCAAGCTCGCTTACATTGAAATATCCTGCTCGTGCCAGAATTGAGTACATGACCGGTGAAATATGGCCGTTAGATAAAAAGAAAAGATCTTCACCTTTACCGTCCATTTGGAACGCCTTAGGCTCATGTTTCATGTGATCAAAGTAGAGGGTAGTTAAAAACTCTACACATCCTAAGGAACCGCCTGGGTGTCCTGAATTTACAGCGTGTACCATTCGTACAATATCTCTGCGAACTTGGGATACGACGGCTTGTAGGTCTTGTTGTGACATGGGTGAAATGTTATATTCGATGAGGTGTAAAAATACAGCAAAAGAAGACCTTTTTGCCTTTTCAATCCAATTCACATATACACACGTTGCTAACAAAGAATCCGTTTATCTTTGCCGCCCTAAAGCATGTAATATGAAGTGTGGAATCGTCGGCTTGCCGAATGTTGGAAAGAGTACATTGTTTAATTGTTTGTCTAGCGCAAAAGCTCAGGCGGCAAATTACCCTTTCTGTACTATTGAACCGAATGTTGGACAGGTAACGGTGCCTGATTACCGACTAGAACGTTTGTCTGAATTGGTCAATCCAGCTCGCATTCAACCGGCTAATGTCGAGATTGTAGATATTGCGGGTTTGGTTCGTGGCGCATCTAAAGGCGAAGGTCTGGGGAACCAATTTTTAGGAAACATTCGAGAGACAAACGCCATTATTCACGTACTCCGTTGCTTTGAAAATGAAAACGTCACGCATGTTGACGGTAGTGTGGATCCTATTCGCGATAAAGAAACCATTGACACGGAATTGCAGCTAAAAGACCTCGATACCATCGAAAAACGCTTAGAAAAGGCCAAAAAAATGGCAAAAAGCGGCGAAAAAGAGGCAAAACTAAACGTTACGACACTAGAGCGTTTGGTTGCTTATGTGATGGAAGGAAGAAATGTTCGCGGCTTCGAAAGCACGGAACGTGAGAAAGATTTAATCAAGGAAATGCAGTTGCTTACAGATAAGCCGGTATTGTACTTGTGCAATGTTGATGAAAGTGCTGCTAAATCTGGAAATGCGTACGTAGATCGCGTTGTTGAAATGGCAGCTGCTGAAGGAGCAGGTTGCATACATATTGCTGTAAGTACAGAATCGGATATTGCGGAATTGGAAACCTACGAAGAGAAACAAATGTTCCTCGAAGAATTGGGCCTCGAAGATGCAGGTGTGAACCGCGTGATTCGTGCTGCTTATGAACTCCTGAATCTTCAAACCTATTTTACTGCTGGTGTGAAAGAAGTTCGTGCTTGGACCATTAAGAAGAACTTTACGGCACCGCAGGCGGCAGGAGTGATTCACAGCGATTTCGAAAAAGGTTTTATCCGTGCTGAGGTCATCTCCTATGTCGATTACGATGCATTAGGCAGTGAAAATGCGGTCAAGGAATCGGGTAAAATGCGAGTCGAAGGAAAGGAATACATTGTTCAAGATGGCGATGTTATGCACTTCCGCTTTAATGTGTAAAACCTGTGTATACTTTAACGCAATAAACATGCGGTAAAGTCGTGTGCATTCTTAAATTAGAATCCCTGTATTCCAATTTATTTATGGCACAAGAAGCACAATATACTGAAGACAACATTCGGTCTCTCGAATGGGACGAGCACATCAGGTTACGTCCAGGTATGTACATCGGCAAGTTGGGCGATGGTAAAAGCCCCGACGATGGAATCTACATCTTACTCAAAGAAGTCTTAGACAATTCTATTGACGAATATGTCATGGGAGCCGGTAAGGCTGTGGAGGTGAAAATTTCGGATGGCCAGGTCATGGTTCGTGATTATGGACGAGGTATCCCCTTAGGAAAAGTCGTTGACGTAGTCTCTAAAATCAATACAGGAGCGAAATACGACAGTAAAGCCTTTAAAAAGTCCGTTGGTCTCAATGGTGTAGGTGCTAAAGCAGTAAATGCACTTTCTAAAGAATTTATTGTTCAAGCGTACCGGGACGGTAAAACCAAACGCGCTAAATTCTCTTTTGGAAAACTCGTTGAAGACGATGCGATCGAAGAGTCCTCGCAACGCAAAGGAACCAAGATTACTTTCAGACCGGATCCAGATATCTTTATCAACTACAAGTACATGTTGGAGTATGTAGAGAAGATGTTGTGGAATTATGCATACCTCAACCCGGGACTTTCGCTCTATTTAAATGGAGAGAAGTTTTATTCAGAGAACGGTCTCAAAGACCTGCTACAAGATAATCTTGATGGCAATGTATTGCACGATATCATTCACCTTAAGGCCGACGATATCGAAGTAGCCATTACGCATGCCGAGCGGATGCAAGGCGAACAATACTATAGTTTCGTTAATGGTCAGCACACCACGCAAGGCGGGACCCACCAGAACGCTTTTAGAGAAGGGTTAGTTACGGTAATGCGCGATTTCTATGGAAAGAACTTTGACGCATCGGATATACGTGCCTGCATCATAGGTGCTATTTCCTTAAAGGTCGTGGAACCGGTATTTGAATCTCAGACGAAGACCAAGCTAGGTTCGCTTGAAATGGCGCCGGGTGAAGTGCATGTTCGTACGTTCGTTGGAAATTTCTTGAAGGAGCATCTCGATAACTACTTGCACAGAAACCCTGCGGTTGCAGAGATCCTCTTGAAGAAAATTCAGCGCGCGGAGCGTGAGCGGAAAGATTTACAAGGCATACGTAAATTGGCGAGGGAGCGCGCTAAGAAGGCAAACCTGCACAACAAGAAACTACGCGATTGTCGTGCCCATTTAAACGACAACAAGCCAGGAGCGAAGGGTGATAGACGTTTGGATACTACTTTGTTTATTACGGAAGGGGATAGTGCTTCTGGCTCCATCACAAAAAGCCGTGACGTGAATACTCAGGCCGTTTTCTCATTGAAAGGTAAGCCGTTAAATTCATATGGTTTAACGAAGAAAGTGGTCTATGAAAACGAAGAATTTAATTTACTTCAGGCTGCTCTCAACATTGAGGATGGTTTAGATGAGTTGCGTTATAATAACGTCGTCATTGCAACCGATGCTGATGTGGATGGAATGCACATACGTCTACTATTGATTACATTCTTCTTACAGTTTTTCCCAGAATTGGTTCGGGAAGGACATTTGTACATTTTACAAACACCTTTATTTAGAGTTAGAAATAAGAAGGAAACGAGGTATTGTTACACCCCGGAGGAAAAGAACACCGCAATACAGGATTTAGGTCCGCGTCCTGAAATCACGCGATTTAAAGGATTGGGTGAGATTTCGCCGGATGAATTCAAACATTTTATTGGAAATGATATCCGCTTGGAGCCAGTAATGATTGGCAGAGATTTGACCTCTGGAGATTTATTGGAATTCTATATGGGTAAGAACACACCGAAGCGTCAAGAGTTTATCATAGAGAACTTGCGCGTGGAGAAAAATTTGGAGGAGGAATTCTTTAACTAATGAGCGAAGAAAATCAACCTATTAACGAGGAATTGGACCCGGAATTAACGGGTTCTGAAGGTATTGAAGAGGAGGGGAACAGGATTACACGTGTTTCCGGTATGTATCAAGATTATTTTCTGGATTACGCGTCCTATGTAATTCTAGAACGTGCGGTACCTGCTTTGAACGATGGCTTAAAACCAGTTCAACGTCGCTTACTGCATGCGATGAAAGAGATGGACGATGGCCGCTTCCACAAAGTGGCAAATATTATTGGCCAGACCATGCGTTTCCATCCTCACGGAGATGCTTCCATTGGGGATGCTTTAGTGCAGATGGGACAGAAGGATCTTTTGATTGACTGCCAAGGAAACTGGGGAAATATACTCACAGGCGATGGTGCGGCAGCAGCCCGTTATATTGAGGCGCGCTTAACAAAATTTGCGTTGCACGTTGCTTACAGTCCTAAGGTTACTCAATGGCAACTCAGTTATGATGGTCGCGCGAATGAACCACTTCATTTGCCCATGAAATTCCCTATGCTTTTGGCCATGGGGGTTGAAGGTATTGCAGTAGGGCTTAGCACGAAGATATTACCGCACAACTTCATAGAATTGATCGACGCATCGATCAAAGAATTGGAAGGTAAACCGTTTAAATTATATCCAGATTTTCCAACGGGTGGTACAGCGGATTTCACAAATTATAACAACGGGGAGCGCGGCTCTCGTGTAAGGGTTCGTGCGAAAATTTCCCAATTGGACAAGAATACACTTGTAATTACGGAGATACCTTTTACCACGAATACTCAAAGCCTTATTGATAGCGTATTAAAAGCGAACGATAAGGGTAAAATAAAAATCAAAAAGATTGAGGATAATACGGCGGAACATGTGGAGATTCTTATTCACTTGCCTTCCGGTATAAGCCCTGATAAGACTATTGACGCGCTGTACGCATTTACCAATTGTGAAGTAAGCATCGCGCCTCTTGCTTGCTCTATACACGAAGACACGCCCTTGTTTATTGGCGTAAAAGATGTCTTAAAGCGGAGTACAGAGACGACAAAAGGCGTTTTAAAGGCGGAACTTGAAGTTCGACTATCTGAACTCCGGGAACAATGGCACTTTGCCTCGCTCGAGCGTATTTTTATTGAAGAGAAGATCTACCGGGATATCGAAGAAGCGGAAACTTGGGAACAGGTAATCTCCTTTATTGCCAAAGGATTAGAGCCACACATTGGCCACTTGATGCGCGAAGTTACTGAGGAGGATATCGTGCGTTTGACAGAAATCAAAATCAAGCGTATATCAAAGTTTGATAGCGATAAGGCCAACGATAAAATTTTGGACCTTGAAGGTAAAATCTCGAGCGTTCAGCATGATTTAGCCCATTTAGTTGAATACGCAATCAACTACTTTAAAGAGCTGAAGGAGAAATTCGGTAAAGGTCGCGAGCGCAAGACAGAAATTGCCACCTTCGATAGTGTAGAAGCATCAAAAGTGGTCATTCGTAACCAAAAGCTCTACGTTAATCGCGAAGAAGGTTTTGTGGGTTACGGCATGAAGCGAGACGAATACGTTGGTGACTGTTCAGATATTGATGATGTCATTGTTTTTCGAGCCGATGGTAAATACAGCGTTAGTAAAGTGAAGGATAAAGCCTTCTTCGGAAAAAATATCATTCATGTCGCCGTTTGGAAAAAAGGCGATGACCGGACGGTATACAACGCCATTTACCAAGACGGCGTCTCAAAGGTGAGTTATGTAAAACGTTTTGCAGTGCAGAGTATTACTCGCGACAGAGAATACGATGTGACCACTGGAAGTAAAGGATCGCACATTTCCTACTTCACATCCAATCCAAATGGTGAGGCAGAGAAGGTGTTGGTGCTGTTGCGTCAATTAGCGAAGCTGAAAAAACTCAAAATCGATCTAGATTTTGCCAATGTTGCGGTGAAGGGTAGAAGCTCTAAGGGAAATATTGTAACGAAATTCCCGGTTAAACGTATTGAGCTCAAGGAAAAGGGTGAAAGTACTTTGGAAGCGAGAAAAGTATGGTTTGATCCGGCCGTGCAACGCTTGAACAGTGACGAACGTGGCCGTTTAGTTGGAAGTTTCAAAGGCGAGGACAGGTTGTTGATTGGCATGAAAAATGGGACATTACGCGTGGTTATACCGGAATTGAACCTTCACTTTGATGCAGATATGATTTATCTAGAGAAGTTGGAAGAAAATCGTCCAATCAGTGCCGTTTACTTTGACGGCGAAAAATCACGCTACTTTGTGAAGCGCTTCCTATGGGAAGGTGGTGATAAAGAGGAAAATATAATCACAGCACACCCTAAAAGTGAATTGAGTTTCCTTTCGAACAATACGTTGCCTAGAATTCAAATGGTATATCGTAAAACAAAGGGCGATGTTCGCGATCCTGAAGAAGTAGATTTAGCAGCATTCATTTCGGTGAAAGGCATTAAGGCAAAAGGGAACCAATTAACTTCGGATACCCTTAACAAAATAGAGCCGCTCGAGTCTTTACCTGAACCTGATGAAACTAGAATAGAGGTAAACGAAGCAGAGCAAGAATCACTCATTGTCAAGGTTGAGCCCAGTACTGAGGTCGAGACCGTCGCGAAGATTGATGCCGCAGCTAACGTTGAGCAGGTTAAATCTGTAAGACCCACTGAAGCGGAAGAACAATCAAAGTCTGCCACGTCTGAACCAAATCGTGATGAAAAGAGTTCTTATGATGCAGACGATAAAGCACCACAAATCACTTTAGATTTTTAATATGCGTCCCACGCTTCTAACCTTATTCTTTGTTTTTACATATAGCTTGACCGCCCAAAACAGTTTAAATATTACATTGAAGGGCCAGAGCACTTTTTTGAATGACATGAACGATATCTGGGGCTACACCTCTTCTACAGGGCGTGAGTTTGCATTAGCGGGCACTACTGCCGGTGTAAGTATTGTGGAAGTCACTAATCCTGCGAACCCCACAAAGAAGCAATTCGTTCAAGGACCCTATAGTATCTGGCGTGATTTGAAAACTTGGGATCATTATGCTTACGTAACGCATTACAATACGTTTGCTTGGAATACGATTCCAGATCATGGTCTCTTGATTATAGACTTAGATAGCGTGGACAGTGCAAACCCAACATATAAGACTATGAATCCGGTCATTCAAACACCAGGAGGCATCATGGATACCTTGAAGACCGCTCACAATTTGTACATCGATGAGAATGGGTACGCCTATTTGTTTGGAGCAAATGTAGGTAACGGTGGTGCGCTTATTTTCGACGTAGCCACAGATCCTTGGAATCCGACCTACGTAGGAATGTATGACGATTATTATTTCCACGACGGTATGGTTCGAGGCGATACCATTTGGGGTTCAGCGGTTTATCAAGGGAAATTCATAGTGGTCGACGCCACTGTAAAAGACAGTACAATCACATTAGCTACGCACGGCACGCCCAATGCGTTTACCCATAATACTTGGATCAGCGATGATAATTCTGTGCTCTTTACTACCGATGAGATTGGTAATGCTTTTCTAACAGCCTATGACGTGAGTGATTTAGCGAATATTACTGAATTGGATCGTATTCAGACCTCTTTGGGCACTAGTGTTATTCCTCATAATGCGCATGTTTATGGTCAATGGGTGGTGACTTCGTATTATACTTCTGGGGTTCAAATTGTGGATGCAAAATACCCTGAATTGCTTGTCGAAGTTGGCTATTTCGACACGTCACCGTCTTTTTCAGGAAACGGTTTCTATGGGAATTGGGGGGCGTATCCGTATTTTGAGTCTGGACTCATTGTTTGTTCAGACATCGAAGAGGGTCTGTCCGTTCTAGAGCCTACCTATGTCGAAGCTTCGCGCGTACATGTTGTAGTATACGACAGTATTACACGTGTACCTTTAAGCAATGCAGTTATATTATTTGATCGCACTAGCGATACGTTGCAAAGCAGTATTGATGGATTGGCAGATGCAGGTACCCATTTGGATGTAATGGATTCAATTAGTGTTAAACTTGCAGGATTTGTACCGCATAGATCGGCATACCAATGGCAAGCCGGTGTGTTCGATACCGTAAAAGTAGCGTTGCTAAATGTGAACAACGTAGGTACTCAAGATGTAGCGAATTCGGCGGTAGTGCTGCAGCCAAATCCTAATAATGGAATCTTTCAACTGACCGGAATTGAAAACGGAACGTATCAACTTATTGATAGCAAAGGCAGCATGCTAGAGCAGGGCGTTCTATTGAATGATTGGGTTGAATTGAAAAACAACTATGCACACGGATCGTATTACCTCCGTGTACAATGGGAAACCCAAGCAAAAACATTCCCAGTTATGCTACTGCCTTAAATGAATAGGTTTTAGAAATTAGTGGTGAACCCTTTGGTTTTATAAAATTCCTCAATAATACCTACAACTTCTTCCTCACTGTTGGCTACGTGCATAAGGTCGGTGTCGTTTGGGCTGATTTTACCCGTCGCTTTCAGCGTATTTTCGATCCATTGTTTTAATCCTTCCCAAAAATCACTTCCATAAAGAATAATAGGAAATTGATCAATTTTTTTGGTCTGAACCAATGTGATTGCTTCAAAGAGTTCATCGAGCGTACCAAAGCCTCCTGGCATTACGACAAATGCTTGACTGTACTTTACAAACATTACTTTGCGTGCGAAGAAATAGTCGAAATCTAGATTTTTGTCGTGGTCAATAAAGGGGTTGCTACTTTGTTCAAAAGGTAGGTCAATGTTAAGGCCTACGCTGGGACCTTTGCCTAGTTGTGCACCTTTGTTGGCGGCTTCCATGATACCCGGGCCACCGCCGGTAATAATACCAAAGCCTTTACTGGTTAGCTGGCGTGCAATTTCCGTAGCTGCATCTAAATAGCGTTGTTCGGTGGTATCTCGTGCCGAACCGAAAATACTAATACAAGGGCCAATACGACTTAGACTTTCATAACCCTGTACGAATTCCGACATTATTTTAAATAATGCCCAACTGTCTTCTGATTTTATCTCGGTCCAGGTTTTTCTTGAATGAATCTTCATAGGTATACTAGTTTCTTACCTATAAGATACGCAAAAGCGCTGATGAATTATTTTAATTCGGCAGCTAAAAATTGACCCGTAATACTTTCTTTGATCTTGATGATTTCTTCGGGTGTCCCTTCAGCAACAATGCGCCCCCCGCCTGATCCACCTTCAGGCCCTAAATCGATAATATGATCGGCTTGTTTAATGACATCCATATTGTGTTCTATGATAAGCACCGTATTTCCTTGATCTACCAGACGTTGGATGACCTCCATTAACACTTTTACATCCTCAAAATGTAGCCCAGTGGTAGGTTCATCCAAAATATACATTGTGTTGCCCGTATCTTTCTTGCTCAGCTCGGTGGCCAATTTGACCCGCTGTGCCTCACCACCACTCAATGTGGTAGAGGGCTGTCCCAATCGGATATATCCTAATCCTACGTCTCTTAGTGTTTGCAGCTTTTGGTTGATCCTAGGTACATGTTCGAAGAATGGTAGGGCGTCCTCAATGCTTAAGTTTAGTACATCCGAAATACTCTTTCCTTTGTAGCGCACTTCTAACGTCTCACGATTGAAACGCTTACCTTGACAGGATTCACAATGCACGTAAACATCGGGTAAGAAGTTCATCTCAATCACGCGCAGTCCTCCACCTTCACAAGTTTCACAACGGCCGCCTTTTACATTGAAAGAAAACCTTCCTGGCTTGTACCCGCGTACCTTACTTTCTGGTAAGCCCGCAAATAGCTGCCGAATTTCTGACCATACTCCCGTGTAAGTTGCAGGATTCGAACGCGGCGTGCGTCCAATGGGACTTTGATCGATATCAATAATTTTATCG
>Ga0208428_1000948_pt1 | contig 12577 bp, 3 predicted proteins | sample DEB08_DNA_11_FD_184535 | JGI IMG/M metagenome (GOLD analysis project Ga0208428, IMG submission 184535) | Aqueous microbial communities from the Delaware River and Bay under freshwater to marine salinity gradient to study organic matter... | ecosystem: Environmental > Aquatic > Marine > Coastal ... | reverse complement strand
TAAGTTCACAAACACAGTTCAATGATTACGACTTTGAAGGTAGTAACATATCTGTGCTTTTGGACATTCTTGCTTATAACACTCATTATAATTCGTTCTATACGAATATGCTTGCAAACGAGATGTTCTTGGATACAGCACAGCAAAGAGATAGTGTTGTGTCGAGATCAAAGGAACTTGGTTATATCTCTCGTTCTGCAAGAGGATCGACTGCTAATGTGACAATCACATTTGCAGGAATTGCTAGTACTGTATCTTCATTTAATCTTCCAAAGAATTCAAAGTTCTCAACAACTATTGATGACATCTCATACACATTTGTTACTCCAGAGGATGTTCTTATCAACAACGTAGCCAACACGTTTAGTAAAGCTATTTCTATAACTGAAGGTGAACCACTTACCCAAAGATTTACAGTGAATACTTCTAATCCTGTCAGATATGCTCTGCCTAACCAAGATGTCGATACAAGAAGTATCTCAGTAAGGGTGCAGGAATCATCAACTAATCTGGCCAATACTGTATTCACACTAGCAACAAACATTCGTGATGTAAACTCATCAACACCAGTTTACTATCTACAAGAGTGCGCTGACAAGCAGTTTGAAATTTATTTCTCTGATGGTGCTTTAGGCAAACCTCTAAAGAACAACCAGATTATTATTGTAGACTATCGTGTATGTAATGGACCTGTAACAAATGGTGCTAACACGTTTAGTATTGATTCAGTCAATATTACTCCTTCATATTCATCCGCTTCACTTGTTGTTAATTCTGTAGCAAGAGGTGGTGTTGATTTGGAGAGTATTGATAGTATCAAGTTCAATGCTCCAAGAAACTTTGAGGTTCAGAACAGAGCAGTCATTAATAATGACTATCAAAGAATTCTTCTAAATGAGAATACTGATCTTGCATCAGTAGCCGCTTTTGGTGGTGAAACTGCTGTCCCACCAGTATTTGGTAAGGTGTTTATTGCTGTAAAACCTACAGGTGAACAATTTGCTACTGCTATTAGAAAGCAAGAAATTCGTGAGAGCATTCTTAACAGAACACCTCTTGGTATTGATCCTGTTATGGTTGATCCAGATTATATCTATATTATTCCTACAATTAGAACTTTCTACGATTCACTGAAAACAACTCTAACAGCATCTGCAACAATTGCTGCTTGTCGTGCTGCTGTTGATGCTTTCGATACTGCAAACCTTGAGCGTTTTGGTAATAAGCTAAGATACTCACGTCTTGTTCGCGCACTTGATAACACAAATGAAGCTATTCTCAATAATGATGTATCACTAAGAATTCAAAAGAAATTTGTTCCAAACACGAATGTAGCAGAAAAAGTTACTTTGAGGTTTAGCAATCCATTACGAACTGGATCACTATCTTCTACCAAGTTTACCTTTAATGGGTTTGATGCATTTTTAGATGATGATGGTTTGGGTAATGTAAATATTTTCCGTTTTAATGATGATAAGCAAAAGGTGAATATTGTAACTGCTGCGGGTTCAATAGACTATACTACAGGTCTTGTTGAAGTCGAAAGATTTTTACCTTCAGCTTTTGATGGTATTGAGATGAAAGTTACGGTTGAACCTGTAAACCTAGATGTCACTCCTGTGCGTGAACAGATACTGATCATGAGAGGGAATGATGCTACAATTTCTGCGATTGGTGAGATCGACTAATGGCCATTGAGAATAAACTCTCAACTCTAGTTCAAGGACAGTTCCCTTCTTTCTATGCGGAAGAGGGGGAAAACTTTATTCTGTTCATGAAAGCGTATTATGAGTTTCTAGAACAGTCTGGTAAACAAACTCATGAGTTGAGAAAACTTGAAGAATATAAAGATATTGATGATACTCTTGATGAGTATATCGAATACTTTCGTAGAACGGTTATGGCTGAGATTCCAGAGAATGTCATTGCTAACAAAAGACTTCTAGCAAAGAACATCAAAGATTTCTATCAGACAAAGGGTACACTTTCTTCATATAAACTACTCTTCCGTATGCTTTATAACGAAGACGTAGAAATCAATTACCCAGCGGATCAAATTCTAAAAGTTTCTGATGGTGACTGGCGTATCGACAGATACCTTGTCACAAACCATGATATCAACAATCTTACGTTTATTGGTAAAACTGTTCGTGGTAATGATTCTGCTGCTGAAGCACTTGTAGAGAATGTTATTAAAAGAACGGTTCGTGGAAGAGCAATTGATCAGATATATCTTTCAAATATCAAAGGCCGCTTTAATCACCTTGAGCCTATTAAGCTAATCAATGGTACAAGTGGAACACCACATACACCAATCGTAGAAGCTGGTATTAGTAACTTTACAATTGTATCTGGTGGTTCTAGATACAATCCCGGCGATGTTGTTGACATTATCTCAAGCGACAAGGGTAAGTTTGGTAAAGTCGTTGTCACCAGAGTTGTGGACTTGAATGGTGCTATCACATTCTCTATTCTTGATGGTGGTTCGGGCTATTCTTCTAGTATCAATGATACAACTCAAGTAAATATTACTGGTGGTGATGGATCATCTCCTGCAAGTTTCAATATTGCAAGAGATGACTTGATAGATACATTTGCTATATCTTTGAATACAGACTTGATTGGAAGCAATAATGTATTTGGTATTCTTGCACCAACCATTGCTGGTGTGGGGAGAATGGATAAGTTTTCCAATACGCTACTATCATCTCCCGATTATGGTTTCCGCGAAACTGGTCAGACTCTGACACAAGGGATAAACTTTAAATCGAATGCAAACGCAGTTATAGTTCTAGCGAATACCTCTGATCCTACTGTCACCACTGGAGATAGTCTATTTGGTGTAACTTCCGGCGCAAACGCCACTGTAACGGCTGTAAGACGCGCATACAACAGCACAAACATTGTACTTGCTGTAGACGGTTACAAAAACTTCACTGGAAGTGAACATGTAAGAAAAGCAACTGCATCTGGTACTACTGTAGGTACAGTATCTGCATTTAGCGCAAACACAATTGGTTATCATGTGCTACAACTTGGTAACACCGCTGGCCAAGTCGTATCTGAAGGTAACGAAGTCGTAGGTCGCACATCGAATGCATTTGGTGTAGTAAAGAAAGTTATCTCTACAGTAGCTAACGGCTACACCCGTGGAGTTGGTGGTGCAGACGACAGACATCTGGTTACAGTTCAAGTTACATCTAATACGACAGCAAACCTAACCTCGCAGTTTGATGCGGGCCCAATGAGAGCATTTATTGAAAATGAAGGACTGCGTATAGTAGGCGCAAACACAACAGTAGGTAACGTAGTATCAACTACATCTAACTCTCAGATAGAAAACATTCACACAAAATTGAGTGATGCTTTCATATTCCAATCAGCGACTATCGGAACTATTTCAGAGATTTCAAATCGTGTGGGTGGTACAGGTTTCTCTGTAGCACCTACCGTCAGTGTAATTGATCCCCCTGTAGCAGCACTTGGTATTGGTGAACAATATCTAACTTTGCATCACGATAATGTAAACTTTTTGACAGGTAACTCAAGTATCACTGTAATTGACACAAATGATAGAATCAGTCAGTCTAATACTGGTGCTTCTGGTGATGTCAAGCAAAGAGTTTCGTCTAGAGCATTCTCTAATGGAACATACGAAACCGTTATTCGTGTCTGGCAGGATCAACTTCAACGCGCACCAGGCAATGTATTTTTTGGTAATAATCAATTTGTTGATGTCTCCTTCTTTACATCTGCTTCACAAACTACCCTTGAAAATGCACCTCGCAATCCGGGCCTTGCTAAAATTGTAAGCATTCAAGATGAGGGTGTATTAGGACAGAATGCAAATATCAGTTCAACTGTTGGTGCTAATGGAACGATCACTGCATTGAGAGTTGCTGACTCTGGTTTCAGTCACAAGCAGAATGAAGTGGTGAATCTAAAAGAGACTACACACCCTGATGCATTGCAAGCACAGATCAGACTTACGCTTGCTAATGTTGGTAACGCTGAAGGCTACTATGCTTCTACACGAAGTCATGTCTCCTCAAAGAGAGGTTTCATTCAAGATAGTAGATTCTATCAGGAGTTTTCGTATGAAGTTCAGGCTGCTATTTCACTAGGAAGATATAGAGACATTGCGAACAGACTTGTTCATCCAGCAGGTCAAGCATTGTTTGGTAGATTTAAGACTGCATCCAATGTTGATGTCAATGTCGCAGTATCTAAGGTGAATAGAAAACGTGCATTGTCAAATGGAACAATCGCTATTGCAAAAACAGCAGCGACTGGAACCGTGTCTCTTTCAAACAACTCTGTTACAATTACTGGAGCAGGAACTAATCTGTCTGGCCAATTTGCTAACGGTTCTTCTGCACTAATTGAATCTTCTCACAACAAGTTCTTTGAAGTTCGACTAAATATAACAAGTAACACAACTTCAGCAAACATGACTTCAAACTGGCTATACGGTAATGTAACTTCTGCAAATATTTACTATGCGAATACATTTGATATTGTCGGTACATCTACATCTTTGACATCAGAGTTTGCAAACAATGATAATATTGTCATTGAAACTGCTGATAATGTATTTAGAACAGTAACACTAAATAAAGTAAATAGTGCAACAAGCGCAAATCTAGTTGCTAACTGGACATTAACAAATGTGTCTGGTGCTAATGCTTACTATTACACAGGGAATATTGCATAATGGCCTCATATACTAGCAAAGAATTGAGTGTAATGAATGCAAAGGCTTTTATTGAGTCTTTGTCGCATGAGGATGGAAGATCGGCGAAACACTCTAATATCCTTTATGCTGTTCTAGGCAGACAGCTTCCTTTTACACAAGAGCCTGTTGCTGAAGCAGCAATTGAAACTGATAAGAATAAGCAAAGAGAACTGTGGAAACAGGCTATTGGCGGTAGAAAAATCACTACCGGCGATGTAAGTCATGTTGTACCTAGACATGATTGGGTATCTGGTAGAGTATATGCACAATATCGTGACACTGATACAAATCTTTTTGCTCGTGATTTTTATGTTATGACAGATGAAAATAATGTATATAAGTGTCTATACAATAACAAAGGTGCTACATCAACAGTAAAGCCAGCAGACTTTTCAACTCTACCATTTACTCTAGCAGATGGATATACATGGAAGTATATGTATACCATTTCATTGGGTGACGCAGATAAATTCTTAACAACATCACATATGCCTGTTAAGACTTTATCTGCTACAGATGGATCAGTTGAAGGTGATAGACAAGTAGCTGTTCAGAATGCATCAGTAAATGGTTCTATTGATATCATTGAAACAGTTCAAGTGGGAACAGGTTATCACCAAATTTCAAATGGTGCTGTAGAATCTGCAACAACAACGACGGTAAGACTTTCTGCTTCTGGTGACAATCCACCATCTGCTGTTGACAACTTCTATAATGGTTCTAGTCTGTATATCAACACTGGAACTGGTGCTGGCCAAATCCGTAGGGTTATCGATTATTCGGGTTCAACAAAGACATTTACTGTTAACTCCGCATTTTCGACAATTGCGAATACAGACTCTAGAGTTATCGTATCACCAACTGTCACAATTCGTGGTGATGGTCAAGGTGCGCTTGCTTACTCTGAAATCAACACATCAGGGCAAGTCTCTAATATTCATGTGATTAGTGTTGGAAGTCTATATTCTGAAGCAGATGCATTCGTCACTGCTAATGCTATTCACGGTTCTGGTGCTACTGCGAATGTCATCATCTCTCCAGTAGGTGGACACGGTAATGATCCCATTCGTGAACTTGGTGCAGATAAGGTTCTACTAAATGTTCAGTTTGATGGTTCTGAAGGAGTTTCTGCTAATGGTAATGGTTACATTCCAGCAAACACAGACTTCCGCACGATCAGTATTCTGAAAGACCCTATTCTAAAGTGCGATTCAAACAACAACTTTCTATCAACAGAGCATGTTGCTAACACATCTAATAGCCCAAGCACACTAAGACTTACAACAAGAATGCTTGTTTCGTATCAGCAAATGGATGGTGCTAATCCTGTTAATGCTATTGTTGCTGAAGAGACACTCACTAACGAAAGAATGAGACTTCTTGCTGAACTTGGCACACTAGGTTTTGTTACAGAATTGAATCCAATTATCAGGACAAACCAAGCAGCTAATAATGCGACCTTTGGTGCTAATGGTGATGTTGTATTTGTGAAGAGGGATGAGACAGAATCTGATACATCCTTCTATAATGTTTATATAAATAATGTACAGAGTTTTAGTAACAGGATTCCTTTTACAAATGATGATGTCATCTTGAAAAGGGGTAGTGCAACAAAAATTGCTACAATCTCATCGATAAAGGGTCCAGAAGCTAATACGTTCTCAGGAGAGTTTATCTACACAGAGAATGTTCAAAAAGTTACAAGGGATGTAGATCAAACAGAAGATATTAAAATCATTCTGGATTTCTAAAGGTAAAATAAATGACAATTGAAACCAATCTAAATCAAAGTCCATATTTTGACGATTTCGCAGATAGCAAAAACTTTCATCGTGTGCTGTTTCGGCCAGGCTTTGCTGTACAAGCAAGAGAACTAACACAGCTACAATCAATCCTTCAAAATCAGGTTGAAAGATTTGCTGATGAAATTCTAGTTGATGGAACAATTGTCACTGGATCACCAATAAAAACAGAATCTGTTGAATTTGTAAAACTCCGCGATAGAGATGCAAATAACAGAGTTATTCTACTTTCAGATTTCTTCTCTGGTGGTGCTGTCGCTAATGCTACAGTAACAGGTTCTACTTCTGGTATGACCGCACAGTTGATTGATGCAAAAGAGGGTTCTGAAGCTGCTACTCCAAATTTCTTCTCTATTTTTGTTCAGTACACAAATGCTGGTTCTAACAATACAACAAGAACATTCTCTGATAATGAATCTCTAGTTGTCCGTAATCGTAATGGTAACGCATTTATCGTTGCTGCTAACACGATTACTTCTAGTTCGACAGGTAAAGGTTACAGAGCAACTGTTGGTGATGGTATCCTTTATCATAAGGGTAACTTCATTCGCATTGCTCCTCAGAGTATCATTGTCAATAAGTTCAATAATAAACCAACTGTACAAATTGGATTTGAATCTAAGGAAGAACTTATTGATTCAAATCAAGACAGTTCTCTACTTGATAATGCATCTGGTGCAACAAACTTTGCAGCACCGGGCGCAGATCGACTAAAGATTACTCCTACACTTGTATCACGACCTATTGGTTCAGCAAATACAACAACATTCGTAACACTTGCTGAAGTTACTGATGGTATCATCACTAAGAAGAATACAGATACTGTTTACTCAGACTTGGGTAAATATATTGCTGACAGAACATTTGAAACAAATGGTAACTATGCAATCAATCCTTTCAATACTCGTGTTCGTGAACATCTGAAGTCTGGTACAAACCTTGGTCGTTACTCAGATGGTAATTATCTCAAACTTGTTGCAGAGATTGAGAAGGGTGCTGGATATGTAAATGGTAATCGTGTTGAACTTATCAACCCACTTTACATCGACGTTGATAAAGCAACAGACTTTGAAACAAAAGATGGTAGGGTTCTTTCTCAAGGTTTCGGTAACTATATCATTGCAAAAGAGGTTGTCGGTACTTGGGACTTCCAAGGTCTACGTCAAGTATCTTTGCGTGATGCTGGCCAAAAGGGTATCTCTGGTAAAAACCTAGGCGCACAGGGCGCACAAGGTTCAGAGATTGGTACAGCAAGGGTTCGTGGTTTCCAATATCATAGTGGAACGCCCGGCACCGCTCTTGGTCAATTCCGTATCTATCTTTTTGACATCAGCATGAATTCTGGTAAATCTTTCTCTGATGTTCGTGGTGTATATGAGAATAATTCATCTGGTCCTAAGTCAATGGCCGACATTGTTCTTAATGCTAGTGGAGATGCAAAACTACAAGAGCCAGGTCTAAACACTCTTGTATTCCCATTCACTCAGAAGGGTACAAAGCAACTTACAGATTCATTAGGAACTGTCGATACACAGTTCGTGTTTAGAACAGAAAAGACTGTCACATTTACAAATGGTACAGCAACCGTCACTGCTAACTCTGCACATGCTGGTGGTACTGAAACACTAAACGAAACTGGTACACCTCTTACAAATACTGAAGAGAGAAATATCCTTGTCGTTTCAAAAGCAGCAGCAGAAACGGCTCCTCATGCTGGTTCTATCTCAAGCATCTCTGGTAACACGGTCAATGGTTCTGGTACAGCATTCACTACTGCATATCAAGTAGGAGATTTCATCTCTGTTGGTGGTGGTAGTATTGAGCGTATCACTGAAGTCTCAAATAATACTACACTTAAGATTGCTAATACAACAACAAACCAGACTGGTTCTCACAAGACTGTATTCCCAACTGGATACATCTTTGATCTATCTGGTAATGGAACGATTTCGTCTTCTGCATCTGCACATTCGATCAATCTTCAACAAGCTAACCTATCATCGTTCTCGGCTTCTGTATACTTTAATGTCTTGAGAACTTCTGCTGTTCAGACATCCAAGACTGTGAACAAAGATAAGTTCGTCCATATTAATACTGGTTCAAACCCAGCATCGTCCACTGGTCCTTGGCCACTAGGTGTGTCTGATGCATTTAAACTCGTTGCGGTTTACAAGGGTTCAAACACAGGTGCAACTACAAGTGACAACGATGTTACTTCACACTTTGAACTTGATACTGGTATGAAGGATGCATTTTATGATACAGCACTTCTAAAGAAGAAGTCTACTAGCACACTGAATACAGTAAACTCTGGTTTGATAGTAAAGTTCCATCACTTTGGTAGAGATCGTTCTCAGGGTATTGGTTTCCTTTCGGTTGACTCATATCCAGTAGATGATTCAAATACATCAAATACAGCCGCTATCACTACACAAGATATTCCAAAGTTTGTGTCACCTACAACTGGTAAAACTTTCGATCTCCGTGATGCTGTTGATTTTAGACCTTTCAAAGCAAACACTGTTGCAGTTTCTGCTACAGGTACAGCAGCCGCTGCACCTACAAACCCAACAGCAGCAACATTATTTGATATTGACAGCGATGGTGCATACTTCCCAACTCCTGATGAAAACTTCCAGGCTGATGTTCAGTTCTATCTTCCTCGTAAGGATAGGATTGTAGTAACAGATGCGGGTCGTGTAGAAGTTATCAAAGGGCGTGCATCACTTTCACCAAAGACCCCTGACGAAAAAGCGGGTACGATGACAATTGGTGTTCTTGAAATTCCTGTGTATCCATCTCTCTCTGCACAAGTAGCAAGAGAAAGTGGTAGAGCAGATTATCAAGTTAAGTTGTCTCTTGAGAACAATCGTAGATATACTATGCGTGATCTAAGAGCAATCGAAGAGCGTATTACAAATCTTGAGTATTACACATCTCTAAATGCTCTAGAGACAAGTGCAAGAAACAAACAACTATTTGGTGACACTGGACTAGAAAGATTTAAGAATGGTTTCTTAGTAGAAAACTTTGATGGCCACAATCTTTCTGATACAACAAAGTCTGGTTATAGGGCTGCTATTGACAGAAATAAAAATCAACTAAGACCTGCTTTCCGCAGGACAGATATTGAACTTGCAAAAGATAAGTCCCTGTCATCATCAAATGTCACTAAGACAGGTAACTTGCTAACCCTTTCATACACACATCAGAATGAAATAAACCAACCGTTTGCAAGTAAACTCCGCAATCCTGTTCAAGAGATTACATTCAACTGGAAGGGTCAAGTTGTTCTTAATCCTTCAATGGATAATACACCAGACATCACGACTCTTCCTGATATTCAGCTAGACTTTGATGGAATGTACGAAGCAATCGAACTTATTGCAAATCAAACAGGTGTAACTGGTATTGATTGGGGTAACTGGACTACTGTTGATACAAGGTCCACTCCTCTTGGACCAAGAATACGCGGATCGTCTCAAGAATTTAGCGTACAAACTGATCAGATTATCAGTGGCATTCAAACATCAATTAGTCCATCTACTCAATCATTTAATATTGGTAACTTTGTTGAGAATGTTGCTGTTCGTGACTTTATGCGTTCACGTTTGGTCAAATTCACTGGTGTTGGTATGAAACCTAACACTAGAGTGTTTGCATACTTTGATGACGAACTTGTATCATCATTCTGTACTCCGGCCAACTCTTCCTTTGCTAACACTGGTATTGAAGGTGCTAATCTTGTAACAGACAGCACTGGTACGGTTCATGGTAACTTCAGACTACCAAATACAGATACTCTTAAGTTTAGAATTGGAACAAAGCGATTTGCACTGAAAGATGTCGCTAATACAATTACTCAGGGTAGCCTGATCACCACTTCTGCTTTTGGTGATTATACAAGCATTCCTCTTGATATCACACAAAGAGGCGCATCTATTAATCTTGTAACTCCACAAATTCAGACAGAAGAAGTTCAAGATACAAGAACGCTTACAAGTTCTGTTACGGTTCAGCCGGCAGAAGACCCATCAGGAATTACATCTGGTGCATCTGATCCCCTATCGCAAACATTCACCGTTGATACCGGGCCAGATTCTGAAGGTATCTTTGCTACAAAGATTGGTGTCTTCTTTGGTAGAAAGTCAAGCACATATCCAATCTCTCTACAAATTCGTGAGGTTGTAAATGGTTTCCCAACACCGACAATTCTACCACACGGTGCAAAGACACTACAAGCATCTGCAATTACTGCTAACTCATCTGGAACAGGTGGTGGTAGTGATGAAACTCAGTTTGTATTCGACTCACCAGTATTCCTAAAGTCTGGTAAAGATTATGCAATTTGTCTAAAGCCCGCTGGTGATAACGACGAATACGCAGTGTGGGTTGGCGAACTTGGTGGTACTGATGTTGATAACAGTCGTGTCATTAATAAGCAACCAGCTTCTGGTGTTCTCTTCTCATCTGCTAATGATAAGTCTTGGACTGCTATCCAAGCAGAAGATTTGAAGTTCAATCTTTATCGTGCAGACTTTACAAGAAACACTGGTACGGTTTATGTTGAGAACGAAGATATCGACTACTTCAACATTGACAATCTATCTGGAACATTCAATGCTGAAGAAAAGGTTGTATCAGAATCTGTAATCACACTTCATGGTGTAACTGGTAATACTGCTGGTAACTATGTCACTGTTGGTACAGTAATCGCTAACAACGCTGTAGCTGGACGCTCTGCTAACGGTACGGTTCGTGATATCGTAAGAGAGTATGCTAATGGTACTGTTATTGTGAAGGTTGATCCTTACAATACAGCAGGCCTATCATCTCTTGCAACAGCAAATGGTACAATAAACCTACTTGGTTCTAACTTCACTAATGGTGCTGCACAGGTAGATTCATTCGCAGCAAATACCTCACAAGGTTTTGTGAACTTTATCGATACTCCTAACCTACGAATGAATGTAAAAGGATCATCTGGTTCATTTGCAAATGGATTTGTTCGTGGCCAAGTCAGTGGTGCTTCTGCAAGGGTTCTTGCAGCTAATAACCTTGTAATGAATACAATCGTACCTAAAATCCCTCAGATCACTTATGCTAACACGAGTGCAAATTGGGCTGCTAGACTTACAAACACGTCTGGTACAATTAGCACAGCGTTTACTGATATTGACTTGGGTGTGGAAAACAATTTCCGCGATGGCGAAAAGAAAATATTTGGTAAGACAAATGAATCTGGATTAGCTGCTGTATCTGGTTCCAAGAAGTCTCTTATAATCAAGGGTACATTCTCAACAACTGATACTAAACTATCTCCAGTCATCGACTTGTCAAGAGCAAATGCATATGTCGTAGAGAACTTCATTAATAACTCATTTACTAATGAGACAAATGAAGTTGGTGATGCGGAAATGAGATATATTTCTAAGCCGGTTGAACTTGCTGATGGTCAGGATGCTGAAGATATTAAAATTTTCGTAAGTGCATATAAGCCGTCTGGTACAGGTGTTCATGTTTATGCAAAAATTCACAATGCTGAAGATGGACAATCTTTTGAGGATAAGGATTATACACTACTAACACAGATCACAGCATCTAATACGATTTCTGATAGTGTTGATACTACAGACTTCAAAGAGTTTGAGTTTGGCTTCTCAGCTAATACAAACGGTGATAACTTCCTTGGCTCAAATGCTGATAATCAAGCGAAACTAAATAGTGCTAATAATAATATTGTGTCTTACAGAGACTCAGGTGGTGCTATTTTCGCAACTTACAAAACATTTGCAATCAAGATTGTAATGACAAGTAGCGGAACAAACATTGTACCTCTTGTGAAAGACATGAGAGCCATCGCGCTTCAGAGGTAAGCATGAATCAATATGTGAAAGTGAAAGACCATGAGGATTTAGTAAGAGAAAAAAATAACTCTGCTATCCTAAATGTCGATGCTGACGCTCTATCTAAATATAAGATGAGAAGAGAACTAGAACGAAAAAGAAATGAAGAGATTGACGAACTGAAGAAAGACGTT
>Ga0208428_1000940_pt1 | contig 12624 bp, 24 predicted proteins | sample DEB08_DNA_11_FD_184535 | JGI IMG/M metagenome (GOLD analysis project Ga0208428, IMG submission 184535) | Aqueous microbial communities from the Delaware River and Bay under freshwater to marine salinity gradient to study organic matter... | ecosystem: Environmental > Aquatic > Marine > Coastal ... | reverse complement strand
GTTCCGCTGGAAAAGCAGAGTTGAAGAAAAAGGTGATGACGCACGGATTCACTTTGGTATTATTGCACAAGATTTGCAGGCGGCATTTGAGGCTGAAGGTTTAGACGCTGGCCGCTATGCAATGTTCATCAACTCCACTTGGACTGATGAGGAAACTGGTGAGGAACGCTCTCGTATGGGTGTTCGTTACAACGAACTACTGGCATTTATTATTGCCGCTATTTAATGGAGCTAATTATGGCAACTTGGACTATCGAAAACTTGGAACGTAATGTCGCTGATGGCGGCGTTACTGTGGCGCATTGGCGCGTCACTGAAACGGAAACAGTTGGGGAAGGCGATTACGCTGTAACCTATTCTGCTTCCTCTTATGGCACTGTCAGCTTTACGCCTGACGCAAGTGCTGATGGCTTTATCGCTTTTGATGCCCTGACCGAAGCTAATGTGCTTGGCTGGGTATATGAAGAAGTTGACCAAGCCGAAACCGAAGCTGCTCTGGCTGCTGATATTGCCGGGCAGAAAACCCCTGTTACCTCTGACGGAGTTCCGTGGTAACGCAAACTTAGGAGAGACTAATGACCGAGAAACAAACAAACGTCATTACGATTAACGACAAAGAATACACTGAAGAGCAACTTACAGATGAGCAGAAGGTTATGATTAATCATATTACTGACCTCGATCGCAAGATCGGCTCTACTCAGTTCAACCTTGACCAGCTTAATGTTGGTCGCCAAGCATTTATGAACCTGCTTGAAACCTCATTGGAAACAGAGGAGACGGAATAATGGAAACTCTGATTACTTGGATTACCGCATTGATTGCAGCAGCCTCGGCTATTGCTAACGTAACTCCCTCCCTCCGGGACAATGAGTGGCTGGCAAAGCTGGACGACTTTGTGCAGAAGCTTGCCCTCAACTTGCGTAAAGAGAAATGACAGACGAAATGAAATCCACCGTTGACCTTGCAAGCGGCGGCGTAACGCTCGGCGCATTCTTTGATGCCCTGCCCGAAGTTGCCGCTTTGTTTGCACTGGTCTGGTGGGTTATTCGTATCTGGGAAACCGAGACGGTTCAGAAGCTTTTTAAGGGTGACTAGCCGTGAACTTTGGCGAGACACTTCTTGCTTACTGGCCTATCCTCACCGCAGCAATGGCTATGCTCTGGTGGTTTAGCCGGGCTATATCTTCTCTCGAAAACAAAACCGATAGAATGGATGAACGCTTGAAAGATAGCGAATCCAAAATCACTCAGCTTTTTACTTTCTTTAACCAGTCAACGCAGCGTAGGCTCGACAAATTAGACAGGCTAGAGGAAAAGGATAAGGATAAGTAAGTGAGTTACCCAACTGTTCGCAATTCGGTACAAATCGGCAGGATAGGTGAGCTTATAGCGCAAGCTGTGCTTGAGGAGAATGGGTACAAGACGGCGCGCGTCAACCACGAAGGCTTTGATTTGTTGATGTTTGACGACGACGGCCTTCCTGTAAAAGTGGAGGTAAAAAGCTCATCCCGCGCTTACGAAAAGTCTTACAAGTTTGCAACAGCCTCTGGCTCTAAGAACAAGAAATTGCTGTCCCCAAATGATTGCGATATAGTAATTATGGTGGCGCTTGATTTGCGCCGTATTGTTGTGCGTGACGTAATGGACTTAAAGCACAAACGCACCAGTCTCGGCACCTGTCACTTTCTTGACAGCGGTAGCGAGGCGACGCAAATTCGTAAGGCCGTACAGAAATACAGGAGCAGGAAATGCTAAATATATTTAACGCCGTCGCGGGCATTGCAGGGAGCTGGGTGAGTGGCAAGGTCGAAGAAACAAAAGCTAAAGCTGTTGTTCGCGTTGAAAAAGCAAAGGCTGATGCGGAAGTGCAAAAAAAAATTGCGACAGGCGAGGTCGACTGGGAAGCTAATATGGCAGACGCTACAAAGGGTAGCTGGAAAGATGAGCTGGCACTGGTTGTTCTCCTTCTCCCTGCCGTCCTTGTTTTTATTCCTGCTCTTTCTGATGATGTTAAGAATGGTTTTGAAATCTTAGCCACGCTTCCGAGCTGGTACCAGAACCTCTTATATATCGCAATTTGTGCGAGCTTCGGCATCAAAGCCAGCGATATGTTTAAGGGTCGCGGCGGAAAAAAGTAACAGCTCCCGTTGGTAATATGAAACTGTCTAACAACTTTAGCCTGCGGGAGATGACCAAGAGCCAGACAGCTCTGAGGCGCGGTATCGACAACACCCCCTCAGAGGCTCATATCGAAGCGCTGAGAGCGTTGTGCGAAAATGTGCTGCAACCTGTACGCGACCACTACGGGCGCGGCTTTACGCCCAGCTCTGGCTACCGTAGCCCTGCTTTGTGCAGGGCCATAGGTAGCCGGGGTACAAGTCAACACGCAAAGGGTGAGGCGGCTGACTTTGAGGTGCCCGGCGTAGCAAACATCGAGCTGGCTAGGTGGATACGCGATACGCTGGACTTCGACCAGCTCATCCTAGAATTTTACGACCCCGATGACCCGACTGCTGGATGGGTGCATTGCAGTTACAAAGCTACTGGCAACCGCAAGCAGGTGCTGATATATGATGGCAAGACTTACAAGGTATGGAGTGAGTGATGGCAAAGCAGAAAGAACAAGTCAAAGTTGAGCCGGTCAAGAAGCGCACAAGCATTGGCAGCTCGACACGCAGCAGGCCAGCAAACAAGTCAAAGCGCGCGAGCTGGAAAAGATATAGAGGGCAGGGCAGGTAGTGGCCTACTTTATAGCAGGGGGCATCGCTGGTGTGCTGTTTGTTATTGTGTTCTACAAACTATAAGGGGCGGTAAAAACCGCCCCTTATTTTTAGAGTAACTCTAAACTTCGCGCCATACCCGGCGTTCGTTTTATGTAGCCGCGCCGCTCAAGCTGCACCAGCATCGAATGCGTCGGCGTTCGGGTGCGGCCAGTCAGGCCAGCCAGCTCACCGATTGATGGCGTGTAATCATTTAGCTCTTGGAACTCTTTGATTACTTGCAGCAGCTCGGCCTGCTTGGGTGTAAGACCGGCCTGCATTACGATAGCTCCCTCAAGGTAAGCGTCTTCTGGCGATACGTCTCAGCAGGCTTAGCCGGGCTAACCTTTTCAGGTGATGCCTTGCGGGTGCGCATCGGCCACTTCACGCGATACAGTGTGTTGCCAACAGTGCCCAGCGCGCTTTCGTGGCTGCCCAGAAACTCCTTCAGCCCAGCTTCTGCCTCGTCAATGCGTTGCTCTGCAATCCGCTTGTCCCTTTTGGCGTCAACCAAATCAGATAGGTAATCCAGCGCCTCGCTCTCGTCCAACTCCAGCTCAGGCACACCATCGTCGACCGACCCGTATGCAGTGTTGCCGTCGTCACTAGAGAAGATGGGGTACCAGTCGTAATTTTTTTTACGATTCTCAAAATCAAGAATGGCACCAGAAATCATTTCCTGCGTGTCGTGCTGCACCTCATAAACAAAGATGCGCAGCTCGTTACCACCATACAGCACGCACACGGCACCCCATTGCGCGTTCGTACACATCATCTGAGCTTGGAGCTGTAGTGGCCCACGATACAGAGCTGGCGTTGTCTCAGGCTTGCTGCCCGTGTTCTTCGCCTCCAGCACGCCGCGTCCGGTGATGTCAATCTCATCGGACGTGACGCAGTAGATGCCCTTACTGGTATCAGTTTTGATGGTGCCACTGCCCGTGCCTGCGCCGTCCAGCGAGCAGGCCAGTGGCAGCTTCTCGTGAAAGAATGCCTCATCGTAATCGAATTTTGTGTCTGACAAGCCAAGCCGTTCTGCCGCCATAGCCAAGATGGCAGGTTCCAATGCGTCGCCCCACGTCATCGCCTCGTTCTGCTTGAAGTCAGCGCGGGGCTTTCCCTCCTCCGCGTCGATGCACTTCTTCAGAACATCGTTCGGGGTTTCATACGGGCTGGCGTTCAGCAGTGCGGGCACGCGTGATGCCGTAATAATATTATCAGGTGTTACTTTACCGACCATTTTAATTTCCTTTCGCGTCGATGATGGCAAGTTCAATGCCAGGGGCAAACAGCAAGGCGATGTAGCCTATGCCAAAAATACAAAGCAGTGCAATTAACTCTACAATCCACTCTTTCCAATCGTCGTCGTCACGCATGAGATACCTCCATAATGTTTTTGACAGACTGAGCGTACCAGCTCTTGCCGGTAGCCGTTTGGATGCCGAGCTTATTCAGCTCGTCAGCGATGGCGCGGAGCGACGCACCAGCGTCGCGCAGCGCATTGATTACGGGCAGTGCCTTGCCAGCAATGGCTTTAGTCTTTGCCCGGCGAACCGCACCGGCGGCAAGACCGCCAGCGCGTGGGTTAGGAGAGCCTAGCTTTATTCCGCGCTGTTTGGCAGCAGCCAGTGCTGCCTTCGTGCGCTGCGAGATTTGCTCACGCTCGTGCTGTGCCACCACAGCTCGCACGCCGAACTCCAGCGTGCCAGCGTTCGGCATATCAGCAGCGATGATGTCGACCCCGGCCTTGCGCAACGTCAGCAGGAATGCAGCGTCACGTGACAGCCGGTCAATCTTAGCAATCAAGATGGACGCGCCCAGCTCACGGCACAGCTCCAACGCTGCGGCGAGCTGAGGGCGGTCATCGTTCTTGCCGCTCTCGACTTCAGTAAATGTGTGCAGGATGTCGTCGGCGTATGGTGCGACCAGCGCCTGTTGTGCCTCCAGCCCAAGACCTGATTGGCCTTGAGCCTTCGTCGACACGCGATAGTATGCGATGTACTTAGTCATTGTTGCCGCCCTCCAAGATCGTAATTTTTTTATCAAGCTGCTCAATCTCAACACACAGACCGTCGACAAATTCTTCATTGCCATAACCATTGATGCGTGTTTCACCAATTTCGCTGTCGTAATATGTGCCGCACTGCTCACGCGCGTCTTCAATCATACCTTCCAAGCGCGCCTTCTCGTCAGCAGCCTTGTCAATAATTTGAGACGCTGCGTCTGTGATAGCGTCGTGCCACACCATCAATTCCTCTTCAGAAATGTCTAAGCCTTCGCGCTCGTGCTCTTCTTTAATTATCTTTATAAGGTGTTGGTCAGTCATCGAATAAACCTCCTGTTGTTCTATCGATGTCCTATATATAATCTCGTTTCAATCAGATTGCAATACCCCTAAGATATAAAAATGATAGCGAGGAGAAAGCATGTCTGAATTGAAACCAACACTGCTTCGGCTGCGCACTAGCACCGTCGACGCGCTCAAGCTGGAACTGAAGCAAAGCAGTCATCGTTCGATGGCATCACTGGCTGATGAGATCTTGTCCAAAGAACTGGAGCGCCGATTGGAAAACCAGAGCGCGCAATTGGACAAGCTGGTCAATGCCGCGCGCAATGTTGTTTAGCCTGGTATGGGTTTTGGCGTGGGGCGATATGGAAGAGCGCTGGATAAGGTACACGGCGTTTCCCACGTACAGCAATTGTTGGGATGCTGCGCTGGTAACAAGGCAGCAGGGTTTTAAGGTTTACGGGTGTAGAGATGTCGGGACGCAAAAGCAGAAATAAAGGCGCAGCATTTGAGCGCTGGGTAGCTAACCAGCTCACAGAGGATTTGGGTTTGGAAGAACCGCTGCGCCGCAACCTGTCGCAGTATCAGGCAGACAGCCTGCCGGACTTGGTGTGCCCACCATTTAAGATTGAATGCAAAGCCTACGCCGTCAATGGTGCAGGCACGTGGTTCCAAGATGATTGGTGGCAGCAAGTCGTCGACGCTACAGGCGATGACCTGATGCCGTGCCTTATTTTTAAGTATGACCGGCACCGGCCACGTGTTGTGCTGCCCCTCGTGGCTATCAATGAAGAGTGGGGCGAGACGAGCAGCGCGCTGTATCCGTTCGCATCTGACTGGGACTACGCAGTCGCGGTGATCAGGGAGTGGGTCGATGCCCAAGTATGAGACGGAACAAAGTCTGCGCGGCGAGAGCGCCGTCGCGAAGCTCATTGAAGAGCGCCGCGACGTGTCGCTCGAAAAGCTAAACCCGGTCTACCGTCTCGACTATGCTGCATTCCGCAAAGGTGAGGTAACCAGCTTCATAGAAATAAAGTGCCGCACGTTTGAGCGCGACAAGTACGAGACGACGCTCATTAATGCGCACAAGATTATGTCTGCCAATGATATTGCGCAGGCGTTCGGACGGCCAGCTTTCCTCGTGGTGAGCTGGACGGACTGGACTGGCTTCATCCCGTTTGCTGGGTTGGGTCAGTTTAGGATTGGTATGGGTGGCAGAACCGATAGAGGTGACCCAAAGGATTGGGACATCTGCTGCTTTATACCAGTGAGCGAGTTCAAAGAACTCTAGGTTACATGAATAGCGTTTATGAAAGGATATGAATTATGGCGTTAGGAATGAATTTTGAAGGCAAATCGGCAGGGGACATCCTGCCAATCGTCAAGTATGACGCAAAGGGCGGCGACCTCATCGCAGTCAATCGCGTGCAGGGCGAAGACGGTCAATGGACTAAGAGCGAAGTCGAGGTTGAAATGCCGACCAACTTCGTGATGGATATGGAAAACATCGAAGTCGGTTGGTTGTCGTTCGCAAGCGGTGCGCCTGACTTTGTGATGGCGAAGGTTGGTGAACCGATGCCGGGTAAGCCAAGTGACGACCACAAGCAGGCATTCCGTCTGCGTATTGCGTCGACTGACTTGGGCCTGCGTGAGTTTAGCCACAGTGCTAAGACTGTGCTGCGTTGTATGGATGACCTGCACAGCAAGTATCTGGCAGAGAAAGGTCAGCACGCTGGCCTCATGCCGGTAGTTTCAATCGAGGGCACTGAAACAATTAAGATACAGTCGCCAAATGGCGAGCTTCGGTTTAAGGCACCGAAGTGGAGCATTGTAAGTTGGGTTGATAAACCTGACTTCTTTGACGCTGCAAGCGCGCCGGACACTACTCCTGAACCGGTTGCCGCACAAGATAGTGGTGATGAAGCACCGCTGTTTTAGGTAGCGTCCGTTGGGGCGTGTCACGCTTCCCTCCCCCGCAGAGGCACGCCCCAACATCATTTTTCAGGAGTAAACGAAATGACAAACAATATCGGCGCTCACATTGAGACAGTCGCAAAGCATTATTGGGGCGAGCCAAAGGAACGGCGCGGCCATACGCTGCGCTGGGGCAATCGTGGGTCAAAGGAAGTCGATCTGCGCAAAGGCACGTGGTTCGATTTTGAAAACAACATAGGCGGCGGCGTAGTCGACCTCGTTCGTCAGAATGAGGGCGCGCAGCTCGCCGGTATCCCCGACGTGCTGGAGCGCAAGTTCGGCATACCAAAGCAAACGCAGAAGGCCATCCAGCCTGCGCAGTATCTCAGCAAGGTGTATAACTACGTCGACGCGCAAGGTGAGCTGCGCTATCAGGTCATGCGCTTTGAACCAAAGACGTTCAGGCAGCGCAGACCAGACGGCGATGGCGGTTGGATTTACAATATGCAGGATGTTGAGGCGCTGCCCTACAATCTGCAAGGCATCCTGTCGCGCCCGGACAAAACGATTTTCGTTGTCGAGGGCGAGAAGTGCGCAGACAAACTCATCGAGCTGGGTGCTGTCGCCACGACATCACACGGCGGGGCGGGTAAATGGAAAGCCGAGCTAAACAAATTCTTTGAAGGTCGACGCGTGGTTATTCTACCCGACGAAGATGATGCGGGGCAAAAGCACGCGCAGGTGGTCAGCAGTCATCTCATTGACGTGGCAAAGGACATCAAGGTTGTTGACCTTCCGGGCCTCAGCGAGAAGCAGGACGTGTATGACTGGTTGCAGAACGGGCACACACCTGAAGAGCTGCGTGATATTGTCAGTAACGCCGATGTTATAACGGATGTTATAACGTCCGACGGCGAGGTGTTGGAGCCAGTCGACGAGCCTGACGTGTATCCGACCTATAGCCTGACGTACCTACGCAATATGCCGCCGGTCAAATGGCTGGTGGAGGGCTTGCTTACAGAACACGGCTTCGGCGTCATCTATGGCGAACCCGGCGCGGGTAAATCGTTTTTAGGTATCGATATAGCTTTATCTGTTGCGTATGGGCGTGCTTGGCACGGCAACGCAGTTAAGCAGGGTGCGGTGCTGTATATTGCAGGCGAGGGCGTAGGCGGTCTTGGCAAGCGTGTTAAGGCGTGGCAGCAGCACGTCGGTATCGAAGCCGACGCGCCTATGTATGTGCTACCTATGGCGGTGCATATGACCGAGCAAGGGGACGTAGAGAAGCTCCTACGCACCATCGACAGCCTGGGGCAGGAGTTTACCCTGTGTATTGTCGACACAGTCGCTAGAAGCCTTCTGGGCGACGAGAACAGCAGCTCTGATATGGGCATGTTTGTAAGCGCCTGTAATGCCGTACAGCGGCACATAAACGGTGCTGTGGTCGGCATACACCACGCAGGCAAGGACGCGTCACGTGGTATGCGTGGCTCAACTGCGCTACTTGGCGCTGTCGACGCGGCATTGCGTGTCAAAAAGGACGAGGATAGCTTCACCCTGCAATGCGAGAAGCAGAAAGATGCAGAGCCATTCGAGGATATGGTCTTTGATATGGTGCCGATTGCGATGCTGGGCGACAGCTCTATTGTTATTCAGCGCAGCGAGCCAGAGCAGCGTAGCGATGCGCGGCGGGCAAAATTAACCAACGATCAGCAAATTGCACTGGATGCACTACACAATGCGCTTGCTCAGCTCAAATCAAATAAGTGTGACATAGATAGATGGAAACTAGAACATCGTGTGAAAACTCCCGACCTCACAGCAGGCAAGCGAAGGGATGCCAGAGCAGCCCTACAGAGCAAACGTGTGATTTTCATCGACGACGGTATTGTCATGTTAAACAAGGACTTAGGATGAATGTGAAAAATAAAATCACATCGGATGTGATAATCACATCGTGTGTGTGTGATGTGAAACCCCCTATAAGGGGTTCACAATCACATATCACATATCACACGTGTGGAGGTAGTGATGGTTAAACGTGTCCCAAAGCCAGCTCGTGGCGTTCAGAAGATGATGCAACGGGATGGTAATAGTGTGAATGCTAAGAAGGTCAGGTCGGCGTTAGTCGAGCTTGATAAGATCGTGTCTGACTACGAACAGCGGTGGGGCATTGATAGATTGCCAGAGCTGGTCGATACGAAACTACGTGAGAAGTATGAGGCACAGCTAGACCGGCTCAACAAAGCTATCGATGCCGACATTGGCAGTGAGGTCAGGGTTGAGGCTGAAGCTATGGCGCGTGCATATGCAGCGCTGGAAAAGGTGGCGAAGGCTAACGGGCACAGCGAGCTAACAGGTGAGTTCTGGGAAGCGGCTATGCCAGATGGCAAGGTGCTGGCAATCACGCGTACGTTTGATGAGCAGCACAAGGTAGCACGCGAGCATAGGGATATGGTCGTGTATTGCGTGGAGGAAGTGGCGAACATCCTAGCTAACTGGCAGGGGCATGTCGCCGTGACGATGGCCAAGCACGAATTTCCGGGTGCGGAAGTTGTGAGTGTGGAAGAGAAACAACAGGAGATATTTAATGACGAACTCCCCTTCTAAAGCGCAGAGGCAGTTCTCACGAGGCGGCATTGTGTGTGCTGAGTGCGATACGAAGTCCCACGGTTTCGTCACTGTAGTGACGGGTAGGAATCCAAACACGTTCAAGCAGTGGTGCCACGAGTGCTACGACAAAGACAAGGAGCGAGAAGATGTCTCATTTATCTGAGTTCAAGCGGCCCTACAGCGTGTGCCCAATGCGTGCCGCAGGTGATAGGACGCTGAAGGATACAGACCTGCGGGTGCTGATGGCGCTGTGTGCGTTCACCAACCGAGCTGGTGTGTGCTGGCCGTCAATGGCTACGCTGATGGAGCTGACCAATCTGAAGTCACGCAGCAGCATTCACGAAAGCATCAAGAAGCTCAAGCGCTTGAAGTACGTGAGGCAGCTACAGCCGAAGGACTACCAGAAGACCAAGACCGGTTGGAAGAACAACCGATACCAAGTGCTGTGGGAAAAGGATATGGCATTGCCTAGCTTGGAAGAGATACATATCGCCAAGCCATTGCAGCTCGTGCAAGACCAAGATGACATACCTGAAAGTAAAGGGGGTCTGGGGGATGCACAATCGTGCTCTCACACGCACGCTGAGGCGCTCGCCCACGCTTTCGTGAGGGCCATCCAGCAAGCGACCGGGCAGGTGGTGCTGTTCGATAACGTCATCAATCACACGCGTCGGCTGCCCGAAGAGGTGTCGGTTGAGCAACTGACGGAGGCTACGCTGGCTGTAAGCAGGGCAAGGCTAGCAAGGCGTCAGGGCGTGCCTTCCTTGCAGGACGTAGAAGAAGAGCTAGGTGTATAAAATGCAAACCAACGTATGCTTCTTTACACCGCTGCCAGCGCCAGCACCGCTTCCTGTAAAACCCACCCCTTGCCCCCCGCCCCCCTTCCCTGTACGTATGGGGGTGTCGCACAAAATTTTTGGAGGTAACGCATGAAAGCGAACACATTACTGAGAACCGCAGCCGAAACGCTGAAGAAGCGCGGTAAGGACTATGGAACGATGCGCGAGAACCACCAGCGCATTGCGGATATATGGGCGGTGATCATGCAAACTGAGGTAACACCTGAGCAGGTTGCGCTTTGTATGGCTGGCGTTAAGATGGCACGGCTGGTACAATCACCCGACCACGAAGATAGCTGGCTTGATTTGGCTGGCTACGCAGCAGTAGGCGCGGAGATATTGGATGACGGACAAACCATTGACGACTAGGGAGCAGCGAGCAGCGCTTGCGTCGGATGATGCTGACAAGCGCGAGGCGGTTGTGCAGGAGCTGGAGGCGATAGCTTCTGGTGAGGTGACGGATGTGCTGAGTTGGGACGAGTTGGGCAATGTTGGTGTGTGTGCGTCGGATAGACTGCCCGCGCGTGCGCGCCGCGCGATTAAGAAGGTTAAAGTTACGCCTAACCAGCACGGCAACCAGATTGAGGTTGAGATGCACGACAAGCTGTCGGCACTGCGCCTGCTGGCTAAGCACCGTGGCTTGTTGGAACCGAACTCTGACGAGCGTAAGCCAAGTATGATTGGCATTAATGTGACTGGCCCGAAGGCCACGACCTATGAAGTGAAGGAGGAGGACGATGAGTGATAAATGGTCTAACAACGTCATCAAGCTGCCGAAGAAGGACTATGTGCGGTTTTATGAAGATTTTGTGGAGTGTGATTTTTGCGGCCAGCAAACCCGTGGCCGCGTGTATGAGGGCAGTCAGCAGATTGAGTGCGGTGCCTGCGGCACGCCGTTTTTTGAATTTTACACTGAGCCGGGTGGTATTACGTTGGAGCTAGAGAATGGCGAGACAGACGAAGGCGCGTGACCGCAGCCCACGCCGTAAGCGTGGGCGTGACGCGAATGAAGCGTTATCTGGTCTTAATCTTGATTTTTCTGAAAGCCCGACGACGTGGAAGTTTCTGAACGACGATAGTTTTGTGCGTGGGTTGATGGGGCCGGTTGGTTCTGGCAAGACGTTTGCGTCGCTGGCTGAGGTGATGTTGCGAGCTGTGAAGCAGACGCCATCGCCTGTTGATAATGTTCGTTATACGCGCTTTGCCGTTATTCGTAACTCGTATCCTGAGCTGCGCACGACGACGATTAAGACGTGGCAGGAGTTGTTTCCTGAGAATGTGTGGGGGCCGATGCGTTGGTCGCCGCCCATCACGCACCATATTAGGTTACCTGAGCGCGATGGCGTGCCGGGCTTGGATTGCGAAGTTATATTTTTGGCGCTCGACCAGCCGCGCGATGTGCGTAAGCTGCTGTCGTTGGAATTGACTGGTGGTTTTATTGATGAGGCGCGTGAGCTGCCAAAGGCGGTGGTCGATGGTTTGACATCGCGTGTCGGACGTTACCCGACGAAGAAGCACGGCGGTTGCCCGTGGCGCGGTGTTTGGATGTCGACCAACCCGATGGACAGCGACCATTGGTGGCATGAGCTGGCGGAGAAGAACCCAGTGCGTGGTAAATACCCGTGGAAGTTTTACAAACAGCCCGGCGGCGTGATGGAGGGCACGAAGGAGCACGAGGACGCGATATACTCTGCAAATAAATATTGGATTAACAATCCTGACGCGGAGAACGTGAACAACCTGCCGCCCGGTTATTACGAGCAGCAGTTGGCCGGTAAGTCGCTGGACTGGATTGAGTGCTATGCTGGTGCCAAATATGTTTACGTGCAGGACGGCAAGCCCGTGTGGCATGAGTTCTCCGATAGCTTGATGTCGTATGAAGTTGAGATTGAGCCGGACTTGCCCGTGCATATTGGGTTGGACTTTGGTTTGACCCCCGCTGCTGTGTTTGGTCAGAAGATGCGCAATGGTCGCTGGCATGTCGTGCATGAGCTGGTTGCGTTCTCTATGGGGTTGGAGCGTTTTGCGCATCACCTGATGGCGGACATACAGCAGAAGTTTTCCAAGTCCGATGTGTTTATCTGGGGCGACCCGGCGGGTATGAAGCGCGATGAGATTTTTGAAGTGACTGCGTTTGACCATCTGCGGACGCTAGGGCTGCGAGCGCAGCCCACCGCGTCCAACGATTTTATGGTGCGGCGTGAGGCAGGTGC